>Ga0307507_10000087_pt1 | contig 143913 bp, 58 predicted proteins | sample 7_EM_MG_FD_207223 | JGI IMG/M metagenome (GOLD analysis project Ga0307507, IMG submission 207223) | Populus trichocarpa ectomycorrhiza microbial communities from riparian zone in the Pacific Northwest, United States - 7_EM | ecosystem: Host-associated > Plants > Roots > Unclassified | place... | reverse complement strand
GGAGCATCAGTTAACGTGTATTTAAAAAGTCAACCCCTATCTAATAGGCCCTTAATTTTTTATATACGGCCCTTAGGTGTTTAAGGAACCAACCCCTTTTAATAGGCCCTTGGTTCGCGTCTATTACGCATTTTGTACTACCTAGATCACGTTAAGGAGTATTAGTTAACGTGTACTTGAAAAGTTAACCCCTATCTAATAGGCCCTTGATTTTTCATATATAGCCTTTAGGTACTTAAAAAACTGACCCCTATCTAATAGGCCCTTGGTTTGCGTCTATCACGCACTTTAAAGGTGTTAGGTACTTAAGGAACCAACCCCTATTTAATAGGCCCTTGGTCCGTGTCTACTATACGTTTAGAACCTAAAATTAAACTTAATAAGGAGTATTAGGCCCTCTAAAAGGCTTTAGGTACTTAAGGAACCAACCCTTTTAATAAGCCCTTAGTTCGCGTCTATTACGCATCTGTATTAATTCGCGTCCATTACATGTTTAGAAACCAAAATCGAACTCAATAAGAGTTACAAGATAAGAATTAATATGTCAGACATTAGGGCATAAGTTAGAGAAGGATAGAGGAGATGGAGTGAAGGGCTTAACGTATAGTCTAAAGATATCGACAAAGGAGAAATTAGTGAATTTATATAGTATAAGATTATAGAATATGGATTTTATAACATAACAGATAATGACCTATAGGAGCTTTACTGTGATAACTTTAACACCTTTACACTAGAAGTCTTTAAGAATTGTAACTAGATAACTGTTTATAACCTCTAATACTTCCTTCGAGTTTATAGAGTATGGGTTAAGAAGGACAGACATGTTATAGTCCTATGGTCACTCTTTAACACCTTACAAGAAGAGGATCCTATAGAATGGACTAAGCTTAAGATTAAGGAGCATATAGTAACCAGAGGGAAATTTAATTTAGGACGAATTAACTACCTTTTTAAGAACAACTTTACTAGTACTAGTACTATTAAAACCCTAATCTTAACCTTACTAACCACAAACCCTGCCCTACTTATAATACCACCTATAAATCCTGCCCTATTTATAATACCACCTATAAACCCTATCCTACCCATACAACCTACCTTGCCGATATAATAAAACCAACCTTACATCAATCTACTGACAATAATAGGACTATCCGGATAGAACCAAAACCAGGGTTTTGGCAAGGAGTTATTAAACCTTACAAAGATATACACAGAAGATAATAAGTATAGTGGAGAAGATAATAATTTTAACTTTAAACTTACTATCTTCTATAACCTCTATAGCAGAGCTGACGTACCCTAAGAAGCCAAAGTTAAAGCCTACCCTATAATGTTACGCGGCCTAGTACTTGACCACTACTATACTAACCTTAAGAATGTTAGTCTAACCCTTTTATTTGACCAAATCTGCGACGCTATATATAACTACTTTAAGGGACCTGAGTATAGGTGTGGTATACTAGGGTAATGGAACTCAATAACCTTAAGGTCTATAATAAGCAAAGGCAAGAATACTAGAAAATTAACCCTAGACTGTCTATAATTGCTTATTAAAGAACTAAGACACCTCTAGCACGGTTTTAACCCAGACTTATATACTAACAAGTTCCTCTATAATAAACTTATTAACGCTTGCCAGGAGTTACTAGCTTATTAATATACCTGCTTTAAACCTTCTAACAGCCTAACTGGCTTAATTAATGACTTATAATCTTCTATTATAACTTTTAAAAAATTAAATAATGAGAACCCCTAAGCTTTCTTTACTAACCGCTATTACCATAAGCAGTACCCCTAACCACTATCTTAACCGTACAATAGACTACCTAACCGATATACACTACCTAAGAAGCGCTACTTTATCTACTATAAGGAAGGTTGCTAGTTATCCAAACACTTAAAAGAAAAACGCAATAAATTAAAGAAGAAGTTTAAGGATAGATTTAACCGCCGCTTTAATAGATATGCTAGGCAGTATATTACTAAGTATAAGGGAACAAATTATAATAATAAACTTAACTCAGAATCTATTAATGATGTAATAAAAGCTCTTATAATTAATATTAAGTTACTACTAGCATCTTTAACTTAGGAACAGACTAAACTATTCCTTACCTCTTTTGGAACAATACAGCATAGAGGAGCTATTAATACTGTAACTGACTTAGCGGACTAATCCTTTACCTATGCGATTACCGGCACCAACCTAACTACTTACCACAACAACTTAGACCTATTTGCCTATATTACTACCAGCTAATATACCTCCAACGAGTTCTATGGAGTGATGATTAACACTAGAGCTTTAAAGAGATTAATAGTAAGTTATAGATAATACCTCATATATAGGAAGACCTATAATCCCGTTATTAATACTTTAAAGGCCGGCGCTATTAACGTCTAGTTTAGCATTGGCTCTACTCCTTCTATTAGTTCTATTATAGTTAATACACCAGTTAGCAATATTAAGTTTTATATTATAAAGGCCAACACACCCTTCCTACTATGTCTTGCAGATATGGACATACTAAAGGTCTATTATAATAACCTTAAGAATGTCCTAGTCACCCTAATAAAATCGGTACCAGTGGTTTGCTAATTCGGTTACCCCTTCTTATTATAGGAAGAGTTACTACGGTTATTTATAACCTACTTATTTAATTAAAACCCCTGCTACCTAACTACTACTGAACTCCGCTGACTCCACCGCCGCTTCGGATATCCATCGGTAGACAAGCTATATAAGGTATTAGAACGCTCTGGCCATAATAATATTAATAAGTAGGTTATTAACTATCTTACTAAGTACTGCTCCCACTACCAGAAATATAGTAAATCCCCTAGATAATTTAAGTTTATATTATAAAAAGACCAAGATTCTAATTTTAACTATTCTAATTTTATTAATATTATGTACATTAATAGAAGCCCTGTCCTCTATATAATTGATAAAGCTACCAGATTTTAAGCCGCGAGATAGCTATGTAATATCTCTATAAAGTATACCTAGGATACCCTACGACTCTGCTAGATTGATACCTATATTGGACCCCCTAACTATATTACCTATAACGCTGGGAAGAACTTTATAAGCAAGGAGTTCTAATAATACGCTATGGCAATGGCTATATTAACTAAGAGTGTCCTAGTAGAAGCTTATTAGTCTATTAAAATGGTAGAAAGAGCTTACCTAACTATATACCAAGCATACTAAATAATTATAGAGGAACTATAGGACTTAGGAATAGCTAAGGAATTAGCTCTATAAATAGTAGTAAAAGCCGCCAATGATATAGCTGGCCTAGACGGCTTGGTCCTAATACTACTTGTCTTTAGTGCCTATCCTTAAATAAGCGAACTTGATTTACCAGCACCCTCTATTATACAGTGAGCAGCAGCTATAAAGAAGGCAATGGAGGAGATTGTAAGGATTAGGGCAAAGAAGTAAGTTAACAATATACTAAACTAATAAAATAGTCCATCTGTTACCACAATCCACAACCTCCCCCTTAACTCAGAAGTACTCGTATGGCGTAAAGGCAATACTAGATAGAGCGGTAGATGGACTAGCCTATTTAAATTACTTAGAATTAACGGGGAAATATATAAGGTATAGCTCCCTAGTAGATCTACCGATTTTAGGACTATAGCAGTAAAGCTATACCTATAATCCAAACTAGAAGAACCTAATAAGGAACTAGAGGAAGAACCAACTAAGGAACTAACTAAAAAACTAACTAAGGAACTAACTAAGGAACTAACTAAGGAACTAACTAAGGAACTAACTAAGGAACTGACTAAGGAACCAACCAAGGAACTAACTAAGAAACTGGCAGCTAGTGTATCCCCCCAAAGATTAAAATAGATATAACGATTGCCGATAAAGTCCTAGTAAAACATTATAGACGTATTAATATTTATTAATAACAGCCTAACGAAACCTAATACTATAACCTTTGAGTATACTTTACCGTCATTTATAGAGTCTTAACGCAAGGAAATAAACGGTTTACTTAAGAAAGGTGTCTTTAAGTTTATTAATACAGTAGACGTCCTAGAAGGAGTTAGAATCTTTAACTCCCAATTTGTTAATAAGATTAAGAATGCCGGAATAGACAAGGCCTTTAAGAAGTCTAGACTAGTTATATAAGCCTATAATAACTATAGCAAAGATCTGGTTCTAATATAGTCACCAACTATTTAATATATTAGCTAGAGAATTATCCTAGCACTTACGGTAACTCTATAGGGAAATAAAAGAAGACCAGCTTCTTTATACCTGTGTGACATTTTATAAGCTTATATACAATCCAGTACTTACCTAAATAGAGACTTCTTTATACGCCCGCCACTAGAACTTGGATTAAAGAATGGATTAATCCTAAAAGTTATTAAACTACTATACGGTGTCCCGGAAGCTGGTAACCATTAGTTTAATATATACTACTGTTACCACCTTAATAAGCTACGGATAAACTAGTCAATATACAACCCCTACTTATTATATACAACCAACAATGGCTTTAGAATTATAGGATTATAGACTAAGGGAACGTTTGGTTGCAAAAGCGTCAGATTAAATCTGAACTGAAAGTCCGGCAGAAAGAACGCGTTCCTTCCCGATTTAACACGCGTCTGTGGCTCTACGGGTTGCACGGACGTGTGCAATCTGAAGCCTTCAGATTCAATCTGGAGTTCGAATAAGGAGCTTCAAGCTCCAGATTTGAACTGACGCCAAGACCTCAGTTCAGATTCTAAATATGGTAAAGTGCGCCTAGTTTTAGCGTGTTTTTTGGGCGGTCAGAGGAACATCAAAAATTTGTGGCTAAAGTCAAGTTGAACTGAAATTCAACCGAACGGTCGCCTCAGAATCAGAATAGAGCTCTAGATCAACTCTATTCTAAACTAAATCTAAGGCCTCTAGATTGCAACCGAACGTTCCCTAATAATATACTATTCCTTACTAATAAAACCTTTGCGGAGGCTAAAGAAGTTAGGCTTTAGGAGGCAAAGTTCTTAGTAAAAGAAAGAGAGAAGCTTATACCAAATACTCCAATTAAGTTTAATGGAGGCTATATTAGGTAAGAAAAGGACTTAATAACCCTTACCTAGGAACGTTAATGCTAGAACCTAAAGTTGGTTACTATAAAGGTTACAGACCTAACTAGCTCCAGAGGGGAAGTCTATAAGGCAGTTATACTAAAGGACTAGTACGTTGCTTAGAGAGCAAGAGGAGCCTATATTATCACAGTCTACTAACTAGAAGCTGCCTTTAACCTCTTATTTATAGCATAAGTTGTTAATCTAAAGGAGGAGCACGCGAAGCAGCTTAATAAGCAGCTATAGTAGTAAATTAATAACCCTTCTAGAGGGCTCCGTTTCGTATAACTCAATACCAGTAAAGACTCCCTTAAATTAATAATCTTTATAGACTTATTTTTTGCAAATAACTATAACCTCTTATCCTAAATCGGCTTTGTTATTACACTTATGGATAAAGATAATAAGGCTAATATCCTCTACTAGTTATCTATTAAATGTAAGCAAGTTATATAAAGTGTCTTAGCTGTTACGGACGCTTTAAGTACGATATTACGACTACTTGGAGAGGAGTCGCAGGAAGCTAGTTGGTTAATACAGGCACGGTCCAGGATGGATCTGGTGGAACCATGTGACGAGAAATAGTAGCCAAGGTCACGTGATGTAATCTATATAATCTATGTGATCTATATAATCCGTGGGACGGAGCAGATAGAGCAGACAGAGTAAACAAAGCAAAGGGATTTCTTAGGAGTACGGTTATATATTTAAAGGACCACAGTCCCTACCCAGATAGTTCTCTCTTTATAGTAAATCTTAGAATACAATTAGAGTTAATCTATTAGGCAACCACTCCACCAGTTATTGTTACGTTATTGTTTTTAGTCACACCTATATACCCAGCCTATTAACAGAACCCACCATAGTTCCTGCTATAAGGTTCTGTTACACATTTACTACCAAGGTTACGGTATTGGAACTAAATTGAACAATATACCACCAAGAGCAGCACTAGTTATAACGGCGTTAACAGAAGCCACAACCTCAGGTCCAGGTAATACCAGTATAAATAAGGGGAATTCTTAAGTGGTTATATAAGGTCAGTTACAGGAAATAGTTAATTACTTATAAGACAATAATAGGATACTTAAAGAACGCATTAATGGAATTAGAGTAGTAAAAATTAAGTTACCTTCAATCAAATAATTCTTAGGAGAGAAGTCGAAGCTTAAAGGATTTCTTACATAGATGCACTTTAAGGTAGTACAGGAAGGAGCAAAGTTAGCAACATTATTAGATTAAGTAGCCTATATAGGATTGTTCCTAACAGGGAGGGCACTTAAGTGGTTTAAACCGTATCTCACGGAAATATAGGCTAATAGCATAACAACTACTAACTAGGATATACGGTATATATTTACTAGTTAGAATGGGTTCGCAGAGCAACTAACGCAGATATTTAAAGACCTAGAGGCCATAACCACAGCGGAACAAAAGCTGCAGAACTTAGTACAACGCACTTTAACAATTAAGTATATAACACAGTTTTAAACACTAGCCACGCAGGTTAAGTGGAATGATAGGGCGCTTATAGCACAGTACAAACAGGGACTTAAGGCTAAAGTCTAGGACGTAATTATCCTAATGGAAGATGCGGATACTCTAAGAAAGTTAATAGATCAGTTAATAAAGATTAATAATAGAATCTATCAAAGGGAACAAGCTAAGAGAGGGCAAGACAAAGTTCTATAGTTATATAAAGCGCAGAGTACGCAACAACAGACATAGAGTTAAAAACTATGGAATAGCGCAGAGCTAATAGACCTAAGCGGTACTAAAGAAACCTAAAGATAGAAAAAGAAACCATAGAAACCTAGAGGTTGAGGATTAAGTAATTAAAGGACTAAAAAGCAGAGGCCAAACCAGGGATCTTAGCAGCAGAAAATGTTTAGGCGGACTCCACAGCAAGAAAGATGGTTTAAAGATAGAGCTTGCATAAATTATGGAAAACAGGGTCATTTCGCTAGAGACTATAGAGGTGGTTAAAGTAACTATATGGTAAAGGGAACCAGACCCGCAGACAGCGCGTATATATAGAGGGACAATGGTGCACTGCAAGGAACAAAAGAGTGTTTAATTAACAGTTTTGCGTATTGTTACAATAACGCATACCAAATTCATAAAGACGCTAAGTATAGCGCAAGCTATTGGCCGTAAGAGCTAGAGTTAAAAGGACTCCAAGGGACTAGAGAGTTAGATAAAGAATAAAATCAACTCTATAAGCTAGATTAAGATATTACAGCAATATATAGACAAAGATTAGTAGTAATAATAATAGAGTTAGAGTACTTATTAATTAACAGCAACGAGGACAAAAAGGAGGCTAACTAGAAGCACTTAAACCTTAAAAGCGCAACAGAAGTAAAGACTAAGACCACCACCAAGCGAGGTTCAGTAATAGGTATAGCGACACCATTAGATACAATTTCCATTGCTTTATAAGATAATAGGAGTAATATTTAGAAGAAATTAAGTAAGTAGATAACTACTAGTGCTAGCTTATTACTTAGTAAAGGCAAAGGGCCACAGGCTTAAGATTCTTAAGAAAAGATAAAAGAAGCTTAAGATTCTTAAAGTAAGATAAGATATATCTAAGAACCCACAATAAACAAAAACCGATGGGAAAGGGTAGTAACTTAGTTTAGTAATAAACAAACAAGTATAGGACGCAAGTTTAAGAACTACGAGTTTGGGGAATAAATAAGAACATTAGTAATTCTAGGTAAACGTAGTATTTAGCCTAAAGATTAAAAAGTTAATACTAGGATTAAAAAGCAAGACGACTATAAAGATCTAGCTATAAAACGCAGAAAACAAGAAACTATAGATAAGTTTAGGACAAAAATCATTATATAATAAGAGTAAAAGCTAGATAAGAGATCAGCTATGCTAGGTTATATAAAGGACAGAGCACCCATATAAAAAATTACTAATAGGCTAAGTGCAGGGACACCTAGGGCAAAATAGTTAGATAAACTGGAATAAGAAAAGGATCTAGATATCCTAACTAGGTTTAAAGAAAGACATACCAAAGAATGTTATAATATAGCAATAACAAGGTACTTTCTAATGGATAGACCATACACACTAAACCAGCTATACGGAAAGTGGTATAGGCAACGACACAATAACGAATAGGAAGATTTTTATATATAGCTGGATAAGAAAGTTGTCTAAAACTAACCTATTACGGAAAAACATATAAGTTATATTAAAGGAGCATTAATTATAATGTTAAGGAACCTAGAAGAGGGATCTAGGGACTAGAGAAGCGAGTGGTAAGTCTTAGTACCTATAGCAGAGATACCAGTGGTCAGGTTAACTAGGTATAGGTTTAAACTTAAAGATAAAGATAAACTAAGAGTTAACCTAAAACATATAGCGCATTATACACTATTATGGATAGCTTGTATAGATGATATATGCAACATATATAAAGCACTAAAAGATAAAAACCGGAAGTACCTAGTAAGGATGTATTAGGCACCAAAGGAAAAGCGGTTCAGGAACGCTAAGTATATACATAGTTAGCACCCAGTAGAAGTATAAGGTTAAGGGGACTTAATACTTTAACTAGGAAGATTCCTTACGGAAGAGTGTCTAGATAAATAACAGTAGTAAAAGTGCCCAGAGAACACTTGTCTATGGTATATAAAGGAAAAAAAACGAACTAAGTATTAGCTAAAGTTAGACTAAGTATAGGCAGGATCTAGCAGCCAATAGTTAGAAAAAGGGGAGGTATATAGAACTAGAGGGAACTAGTATTAGAACCTTAAACCCTTAAAGGAATTTAAGGACAACACCTAAACTTAAGAGCTAAGTGGCAAGATTAGCAGTTCAAAGCGTTAGTAGATAGTAGAGCAATAAGAAACCACATATTACCAAAGGCAGTAGAAAGAATGGGGTTACTACATAGATAGAAGGAACACCTATATCCACTAATAACAATTTCAGGAGATTAGATAGCCTATAGAGGAGGTATTATTAATCTTAAAATAGAACCTATTCAGATAACTATTAAAGGGAGACCAGTTAGAATGTCTTTTAATATCCTACTATTAGGACAGGACAAGGCGATACTAGGAATGCCTTAGTTATAGGAGTACAATCTAAAAATCAATTAGGTTATAGGTTAGGTCAATATTAAGGATATATAATAATGCAAAGTGCGACAGTAAACCAAGTTAGTATAATACCAAGTCGGAGCAATATATAAAGAGACTAAGCGAGGCTTAAGTTATATACCAAAGAGATACCATAAGTATGGAAAAAAGTTATGGTTACTAGAAAGTAAGAAGCTATTAGAGCATACAGCTTAGGACTATAAGATAGAATTAAAAGAGGGAATAAGTCCAAAGTTCTTTCTAATTTATAAGCTTACTAAAACAGAGTTAGTAGCGCTTAAGGAGTTTATCCAGGAGAACTTATAAAAGGGATATATTAGACCATTATAGTTATTAGCGGGATATCCAGTATTGTTTATCCCAAAGAAAAACGGAAAACTTAGGATGTATATAGACTATAGATAGTTAAACAGCATTACTAGGAAGGATAGGTATCCTTTACCCTTAATTAGCGAAATCTAAGACAGGATAGGCAACGCAAAGATCTTTATAAAGATAGATCTAAGATGGGCGTACCACCAGATTAAAATCAAGGAAGGCGACAAATAGAAGGCAGCCTTTAGGTTAAAGGAAGGACTATATAAGCCATTAGTTATACAGTTTGGGCTTATAAACGCACTAGTAACATTCCAGAAGCGAATTAATAGTATATTAAGAGAACACCTAGATGAATTTATTATAGTATACCTTAACGATATTATTATCTACTTAGAAAGTAAGGAAGAGCACAGAGAACACATTAAGTGGGTTTTAAAGAGACTATAAAAAGAACAGATGCTAGTAGCGATTAAGAAATGCGAGTTCTTTACTAGGAAAACCGATTTTATTAGATTTATTATTGAACTAGGCCAACTTAGTATAGATCCGAAAAAGATCGAGGCTATAGTGAATTAGCAAAAACTAAAGAACGTAATATAGTTAAAATCGTTCCTAGGGTTTTATAATTACTATAGAAGGTTTATAGCGCAATAGTTACAGGATATTAAGCCGTTTACGCAATTAACTAAGAAAGAAGAACTATGGATATAGGGAAAGGAGCAATAAGAACTATTTAAAAGAGTTAAAGAGTTATTTACCTAGGAGCTAGTTCTTAAGATCTATTAACTAGGTCTAGAGACGGTTATAAAAATAGATGCATTAGACTTTATACTAGGGGCGTACTTCCTATAGAAATATCAAAATAGATGGCACCCAATAGCATACTATAGTTAAAAGATGACACTACTAGAGTTAAACTATAATATCTATAACAAGGAATTATTAGGTATAGTTACAGTACTTAAAAAATAGAGAGCATTCTTACAAGGTATAGAGAAACTATTTATAGTTAAAATAGACTATAAGAACCTTATAGGATTTCTAATAACAAAGGAACTCAACCAAAGACAGGTTAAATGGGTGGAAATGCTTACAAAATACCATTTCGAAATTCAGTATACTAAGGGTACAGACAATGCACGAGTAGATACTCTAAGCAGAAAGGCTGAACTATAAAGCGATAAAAAGCTATTGGGAGCTTTGTTACAAAAAGATTAAGACAGATTAATTAGGTATAATTATCCAAAGATTATAGCAACTAAGGAAAGTTAGATCTATAAATTACCAGAGAATAATTGGACATAGAAGATCTAAGAAATATAGGCAGAGGATCCAAACTCAGAGCAATATAAAAACAGAGAAGTAACGTATATGCCTAAATCTATTACAGAAGAATTTATTAAGGAATTCTATAAGGGAATAACACAAGGATACAACGGAGCTATAGGCTTAGTATTAAGACTTTAAGAGGAGTACATTATTTAAGGAATCTGGGGACTAGTAAAATAAGTTATAAAGAAATATCTAAATTGCTAAAGGAATAAACTGATAAGGCATAAGCCGTATAGAGGGCTATAACCTATTAAAACACCAGAAAGACCATAGGAGGTTATATTATAGGACTTTATTATTAAGTTACCAAAGTTAAGAGATCCTATTATAGGATAAGATTATAACGCAATCTTAGTGATAGTGGATAAGCTAATAAAGTAGGGATACTTTATAGCATACACTAAAGAGATATTAGTAGAGGATATTGCTAGAATCTATATAAAAGAAGTGTTTATAAGACATGGAGCACCAGATAAGATTATATTGGATAGAGATCTAAGATTTATAGTAGCATTTTAAAAAGTGTTTCTAGTAGAATAAGGGGTTCGCGCAGTAATATCTACAGCGTATTATCCGTAGATGGACGGATAAACGGAAAGACTAAACTAGACACTAGAGCAGTATCTAAAGCATTATATTAATCACGCATAAAACAATTAGGTATTGTTATTACCAGTTACACAGTTTGCATACAATATAATACTATAAGAAGGAATAGGAACATTACCATTTAAGGCAAATTACGGATATAAGCCAAGAATATCGTTATCGCCACGTTAAGTAAAAAAGACGAGTAGCATAGCTAAGTAAAGAATGGAGACGTTAATAAATCTTTATATAGACCTTAAAGAAACAGCTAAACTAGTATAAGAATAAATGAAAAGGTACTATAATATTAAGAGATCTAAGGGACTAGATCTTAAGGAGGGGGATAAAGTATAGCTACTATACAAAAACTTTAAGAGTTAACGACTAAGTAAGAAGTTGGACCACGTTAGACTAGGACCTTTTAAAGTTAAGCAAAGAATTTTATTGGTTACGTATAAGTTAAACCTACTAGCTAAAATGAAAATCTACCCTATATAACATGTCGCAATACTAGAACTAGTATACGGAAATATTAAGCCACTAGTCTATAAGGCAGACACGTATAGAGGACAAAAGAAAGACAAATAGTAAGTTTTAAAGATTATTAGTTACAAGGATATAGATAACGAAATATAGTATAAAGTAAAGTGGATAGGCTATAGTAAGACTACCTAGGAACCACTAAGCAACCTAAGGAACGCTATAGGAAAGGTATAGGAGTATTAGAAGAAAGCAGGTTAGGTAATATTAATAAAGAGGAATCGCCAAAAAATAAATCGCCTAAGGGGGACCTAAGAGGAGCAATTGCTGAGCTACTTAAAGTTATTTCCTTTATAGGAGGAGAGTTAATCCTTTTGTTACCTAGCTTAGACAAACCCTATTAAACTAGTTTCTACTCCTTAGAACGAACCTTCTTACGCACTTTCTTAAGACGAAGTAGATAAGCATAAGCAGAGGCACGAGCTTTAAGGGCACGGCGCTCCTTGTCTCTTACCTACTTAGCGCGAGCATGGTCTTCGTCCTAGAGACGGCAAATCTCGCCTAAGGCACTGGAGAGCTTAGCGTTAAGTTTTATAGTAGTAGATTAAACACGAGACCCTATAACAAGTTACTTAGGGAACTTAAAGACTATTAAGAGTCATAGGACGCGCATACTTAGCGTTAGAGATAGAGCGAACGTCGCAAAACAAACAAATGTTTGCTTTAGTGCACTCCAAATAAAAAAAAGGTTGTTGGGTAGTAGGACTTACTAGCGCAATATAAACTAACCCCTCTTTCGTATAATAAGAATATGGAGACGGCATTACCTCACCTAGTAATAGTATGGAGGAAACCGTACACGCACAGCAAAGGGTAGAAGAAGAAGAAGAAGAAGCTTTAGCTATAATAAATAAGGATATTAACCAGACTAATTAAACAGACATTACATCTCTAGTGGATAACTTAGAGATGTTAGGAATCTTTAAGAACGAAGATAAAGAGAAGGGAGATAGTGTTACGGACGCTTTAAGTACGATATTACAACTACTTAGAGAGGAGTCGCAGGAAGCTAGTTAGTTAATATAGGCACAGTCTAGGATAGATCTAGTGGAACTATATAACGAGGAATGGTAGCTGAGGTTACGTAATGTAATCTATATAATCTATATAATCTGTATAATCCGTGGGACGGAGTAGACAGAGTAGACAGAGTAAACGGAGCGAAGGGATTTCTTAGGAGTACGGTTATATATTTAAAGGACCACAGTCCCTACCCAAATAGTTCTCTCTTCGTAGTGAATCTTAGAATACAATTAGAGTTAATCTATTAGGCAACCACTCCACCAGTTATTATTACGTTATCGTTTTTAGTCGCACCTATATACCCAGCCCATTAATAGAACCCACCGTAGTTCCTACTACAAGGTTCCGTTACATTAGCATCTAAATTATATAAAATGGCCCACGGATTTAACACTGGAGCTACAATTAAAGCAACTATTAAGAAAATTCTATAACTTAAACAACTACCGGTTATCCTCTATACTGATTTAAAATCTCTATATAATTGCTTAGTTAAACTTAGGACAATATAAGAGAAATGACTTATGGTTAACCTAATGTGTCTATAACAATTATATAAAAGAAGAGAGATAGTAGAGATTAAATAGATCGATAGAGGCAGTAATTCTATAAATGCTATAACAAAATTAAAGCCTTGCTAGGCGTTAAAGGACCTAATTAATACGAATATAATTAAGCTACAGGTCACCGAGTGGGTAGAAAGAGGAGAAGATAAAAAGGCAGGAATAGAGATTATAAAAATATTAAGCTAGTAGCCAAGGCGCTAGTGCTAAGCGAGCCAATAGCGATTTTCCATGCCGGGCATGGAAAATCGTGATTGGTCACTTCAGCAACATGGCAGAATTTGGCAGAACTTGATGGAATCTAGTAGAATTTGGTAGGTGGCGCACTTAAGCACCGTTACAAAACTAAATGCCCCTAGTGTCTGAATAAGGTTTCGTAATACAGTTGTACGCGATTACATAAGCTAAGCGAGCTTAGGAAATCCACCAAATTCCACCTATAGAATAGGAGAATTAATAAGCATCAATTAAAATCAGTTACCACCCATACTATTGCAATAGCATTACGTATCACTGGAAGTGATACCGACAATTAGTATTTACAATATTGCAAAATATGTTAATATAATAGTCTGGTGGTGTGCCCTAGGTTAGGGATTAAGGGAACCAGAACTTAGGTAGTGCTGCTAAGAGGCAGGAACCAAGGTTATAATATTGCAACTATTGCATATATAGTATGCCTTAGGTGTGCGATATAGCACGCTAATATCTACGATATTGCAAACCGTACCAATTTATAGGTCTGGCGCTATGCCCCAGAGCTAGGTGGTACTGCTAAGAGTAGAAACTAAGGTTGCAATATTACGACTATTGAATATATAGCATGCCTTAGGTATACGATACAGTACGCTAATATTTATAATATTGCAAATCGTACCAACGTATAGGTCTAGTGCTATGCCCTAGAGCTAGGTAGTGCTGCTAAGAGTAGGAACCAAGGTTGCAAAGAGGCGATATTACAACTATTATATATATAGCATGCCCTAAGTATGCAAATTAGTGTAGATATTTGTAATATTGCAAACTATATATCTATCCATTTATTACCTACTCTCTGCATTAGAATAAATTTCCCCTTACCTTAACTATATACTAGCCCTTAATCTATTTTAAGGTAAACGTCGCAATAGTATATATGCTGGTAAGGAGTTATAGATATTTTACGCTAATTGGTTATTATAGATAAATGAAAAGCTGGGGTATATAGCTACCCTAGCTAAGCGCACTAAGCGTCCCTATGTTAAAAAGGTATTACTAAAGAATAGAGATGGAACTATAAAGCTAGCTCTAAAGCCGTAAAAGAAGAAGGTGGCGGATAGTTGTTAGAAGGAAATTAAAGGGTTTCTAATTAAGTAAGAGAAGAATAATAAGGCAGCTAAAGCTGTAAAGACAGTTTAGCTACCTCTTAAGAAGCTTTTACCAACCCATTCTGTTCTATTAGCCGCTAGAAATGCCACTATATATAGTCTAAAAAGAACTAAGTTAAATAAAAATAGCGCTATGGAGATGGCTGTTACAGAAACCAAAAAACCATAAAAGGGGGACATCTTTAATGTTGTAAGTCAGACAATTAGTCGCATAGAGGAGAAGTAGGATACTTTATAGACTGTATTAGCTACTAATTGCCAGAATATTAAGAGTCTGAAGACTAATATTAAGGAACTTTAAAAAGCTAAGAAGGCTTAGAATATATCCATTGTTAATCTAATCTAGGACGCCTAAGTAATAAAGTAGGACTATAACTCTAAGGTTATAAAACTATATTTGTACTAACTAAAGCGCATAATAATATAAATTAGAGAAAGGCAATGTTTTAAGAGCTTTTAGTAAAATATAAGGCACTAGATATAACAGTCTTATTTTATTTAAAATTAGTTAATTATTGGCGTAATAAGTCCACTGCGATGTCTAAAAAGTTAGTTAAATTTATGTAAGAATTGGAGGCTATAAAGAGCACACAAAAGTTAATGGAGGATTCTTGGACGCTTAAGCGCGACTAACTAAAGGCGGAGCTAGATTGTATAAAGACAGCCTAATCAGCCCTAAAAATCTGTCTTATAAAAAAGCGCGACAAGTTAAAGGCAGAAATTAAATAGATTAAGAAATCGCCGCCAGAACTAGTTACGCTAAAGCATAAGTAAGACCAGCTTAATACCAAGTTTAAGGACTTAAAAGAGTCTAAGATAGCCAAACTAGACGCTGTAAACCAAAGACTTAATAGTATCCAGAAAAACCTTATCCGTAGACAGCTCTTTAAAGTTATAAGTAATATTAGCAACTACGTCAGTTCGATAGCCAATAATTGTTATAGAGAGGTTGGCCAAGCAATTAAGAAGCCAAAGAGTTAGCTATAGAACAGCGGTCCAATGAAAATCTAATAGGGGGTTAGTAAGGAGCTTTTAAGGTAATTATAATGGCAAATGCCTAAAATTAAGATAGGATAGGGCTTTTACTCTATACGTTTACTATCCTAGTTATTTAAAGGATTTTAGGTAGGCAGCGCATAATATAGAAATTTAATTAAGGTTGCATAAGTAGTGTAAGGAGCTATTAGAAATGAAATAAACTTACCATTATATAGGTTTGGGGTCGCAGAAACCATAACTCTGGTAGTAGGTAAGATTTTAAATATTACACGTATAGCATGCGACGTATATTAATATTTGCAATATTGCCAATATTATTAAAGGCCTTTTAAACGGCGTTAAAGATTATATTATCCCGTGTAAACCTATAAATTTAAAGGCCTATACCCGCCAATAAAAGTACTAAGATTGAGCGCTGTTAATGTTTCATTAATAGGTTATTAATAAAAACTCTATAAACGGGATCTTTAAAGTTTAACACCACGCTAAGCATTATAGCCTTTTTACAGTAATAGAGCAACCCCTAAATTCTCCTAGTGCTTAACACTAAGTCTTATTATATTACCGCCAAGTCTTATAAGCCTTATTATATTATCACCAAGTCTTATAAGTCTTATTACATCATTACTAAGTCTTATTATATTGTCACTAAGCCACCTAGCCAGATTAAGTAATTAGATATTATAAGTGCAACTCTTAGGCATAGTAGGTTCAATTCTCATCTATAGCACATTAAGAACAATAAAAAGAAGGTTATTTATTATAAAATCACGTATTAGCAAAGGCTTTAAATTATAAATATTATATTTTTAATTAAATCTTAAGGCCTAATTTTATAAGTTACGCTTCTTGTTATGTATATATATATATTAGAGATAACTGTTTTTAATCTTATTAGGCTAGCTCTAAATAGCAGCAATTATATCACTTACCGTATCACTATGCCGCAAGGACTTTTAGTTATAATCTTATAAATTTAATTAAAATATAATTCTCATAATTAAGCATTTCTATATATAACACTATGCCAAGGATCATAATATAGATTGCCTAGATATAGCTTTACTACAATGCAACGGCTCTATACCAATTAATTAATCTATAGCTCTAAAATCTACAATACTAAAAATAAGCTCCAAGCCACTGATTTTATACTAGCAGAACGAAACTTAGCAAGAGATTTAAGTAGTAAAGTTACTGCTAAGAGTTACTATCTGGATCCTAGCCGGTAAAAGTAAGAGGCCTTAGTAGGCCTTAGTGTTGAAGTCGTTAATAATAACTTTATCCCTTTTAATCTAGATCTAGCTGGCTATAAGACAGCAGGTATTCTCGCCATATTTATATCTAAAAGATTAAATAAAGAGTGGGATGTAAGAATATTGCGCTTATTACAAATATAACATACTAGGCGTATTATAAATGCGATTATAGGGAATGCGGTAAACATAATTAATTTCTATAGATTACATTTGCGAGTAGGCCTAAGTTTAGTAAAAATAGTCTTTAAGGTATCTACATTTAGGCTTGTCTATACAGAAGAGTCTAACTTACTATAAAGGATTAAATTATTAAGGTTCTTGCAACGGCTAAGGGTATAATTTTATTTATTATTGTTTTAATAAGTATATAGGTATAATAGGCATATTAAAACCTTAACCTTTGTCCTTTTAATTATGCTATCCTAGAAAACTGGCATAGATATAAAGGCTTTTTATAATGCTAAACTAAGCTAATATTATTCTATAGTTCCGTATTATAGTTTTAACACTCTATATATCTAGCCAACTAATTTCTTACTATATAGTGGCTTAAACTTCATTTTAAGGTTATAAGTGGCCTTATTTATCTGCTTTGCAGCAGAGGGATTATAGGTAGTATGGAAGTTCTAGTTAGTTTACGTTGCTTTAATCTAAATAAGCAGTTCCTTAATAAACCACTTTGTTTTTATTAAATATCTAATAACAAACTAGGGGATAATATTATGGAAGCCGTTTATAACCTCTTATATTTTCTTCCTAGCACCTTTAATTAGCTTTACTTTTGTCCTAACTATTTTATTAACACTTCCCTACAGTATAAAGACATTAGGGCTAAGTGGTAGATTATAACTAGGCTTACTCTCCTATTTGTTACCCTACCTTATTAATAAAGTTTTTAGAAAGGCGCTAAGATTACTAGAAATAGCGCCTTTTAGAGCACTGGAATATTACCAGATAAGGGCATTGTCTAATTAGCTAATTTTTATGAACCTGCTAATTAACTACTAGCTTTAAGTTAAGCGCTTTTTAATATAATAGAATTGGACAAGATATATATGGTGTTATGCAACGGGGCATTTTAGACTTTATAGTCTATGCTATTTTATGCCTAGTAAACTTAAGAGATTTTTTTTAACACTCTAATATTGTAGTAATAACAAAATCCAGATAAGCTAATAAGTGGGGTATAATATTTAATGTCGGGGGTATCTATATTAAGAATAATATTGCTTTTATAGTACTTAAGAATATTAAAGAGGAACTTACAGTTTATTTTGTTATAGTTATTATAGATTAGCCGAAACTAAATATCCCTTCTACTATTTATATCTACGGATTTGCGTATGTCCTTAATATATTAATAGCTAAGCCCTACTTTTATATTGTTTACCTAGGCTAATAAATGTCTAGGTGGCGCTATAAGAAGCATTAGGCTATTAACTCTTTAAATTTAGAATATAGATTCTTATTAATATAGGTATACTGCCTTTGTAATCTATCTCATAAGGAGCATTCTACGCTTTTAGCTTTCCCTTTAGAATAAGTAAAATATAATCCATACTTTTTACTTAGGAATCCTAAATAGCCTATTTATTAACATTAATTAATTAGTTTAGTAGATGGGTAAGAATTATAGTTACTGTCTTGCCTAAGCCCATCTAGTTAGCGTATACACTGCTATTAATATTGTCTTCTTTAAATATAATCTGATAATAGGCGGCAATTAGTTAATATTTTTTCTCCCTAAAGGATTTTATAACTGGCTATAGTGGTAATAGAAGGCTACCTGTGTTAAAGTTAGTATTAGGATTAAAATGGAGGCATCCGCATACCTCTAGTTATAGATTTTCGTTAATATACTCACATTCTTTCCCTATTGCTTAGTTAAAGCTAGGATTTAAACTAAATAAATATTGGTTTTAAATTTAGAGAGTGTCTATATTGAATATATTGGAGATATATAGATATATATATATTAAAAAAACGTGGTATTGGGACTACTAATATCCCTTTTGTTTTTATAGTCTATAAAGTCGTTTTTAGCGCTATCACCTTTACTAGGGAGGGGAGCGCTATTATCTTTGTTATTACTGCTGTTAGTAGACTCTATATCTATGGCGTTGTTTAGAGTTGTTATATTATTTTCTAATTGTACTATCTTCTTAGTCCTGTACGGCTTAGGGGTATCTATTAACGCTAGTGGCGGAGATAGCTAACTTCTAGAAGTATCTATATTGTCCTTTTTAGATTACAGTATTATTTTCACTAATAGTAGTAATCTTAGCAATACTAGCTGTGGACTAGTTGCTATTTTTAGGAATATAGGTAGGGATTAAAAGTGGGTTAGTTAGGGTGGCATTGTTACTAGAACTAGTAGATATTCTAGTAGCAACTAGTTTCTAAATACTAGTTTAAGGCGTTATTGGCATAGAAGTTGTGCTATCTAGGGTTAGAAATGGGCTAGCTGTAACCTATATATTTAATAAGGATATAACTAGATTTAAATATTAGTAATATGCTATAAGAGCTGAAATACCTACAATATAAAGCACTTATATAGAAGTTGGACTTTTAGCTTTAGCATTTATAAACTAGAGTTTATAGCGTTGCTAATTGCAATAGCTAGCTTTTTCCTATATTAGGCAGGACCATAGCTATTATAAGGGCGCTTAGTATTAAAGCCTATGGGCCAAATCTTACTACTAGGTGTAATGGCTATTAATATAAGCTTGTCCTAGTATAGGCTAACTAGTGTCTAGTAGGCGGACTTATAAGGCTTCTGCTTTATAATAGATTAGAGATAAAACTAAGCAATAATATAAGCAGTACTAGAATATATTATTATAGAGCAAGCCTATAGAGTTACTTTACTCTTAATAAAGTGCGGCAAGATCCTACTTAGGGCATTAGCTGGAGGTGCTTTTAATTTGTTATAGTAATGCTTCTCTATAAGCTCTAGTGTTCTAGACTAGTAAGAAGGCACTAGGTCGGAATTATTCCTATTACCTATAAATGGTATTACCCTCTTTTAGCTTGCTGATTCTAGTCTTACTCTTTCTACCGTTTTAATTTTTGCTCTATAATAGTACTAAGCAGCTCCTCTCTATAAACAACTAGATAGGATACTGCTTAAAGGCAGCAATTATTAAACGCCAACGCTTCTATATTGCTGCATATCCCATACTTAATATATTCTTTAGCGTAAATATAATTATAAGTGCTAAGTATATTCCTAACTTGGTCCTGGCTTTTTTATAGTATTACCGCCTTAAGTTCTAATCTCTTAGGGTTTATCTTATAGGATAATTAGATAGTAGTCTTAGTGTCCTAGATGGTATTTATATAGAAGAGTAGAATCCTAATAGTGGGTTAAAATACGGATTCTAGAATGATTAATTAGCGTAATTAGTAAATAGGCAGACTGATATAGCACTAATGGACTAAGATATATAACTTGCTAAACTTAAATACAAGAAAGGATATAATACAAAAACTGCCGCTAGTAAAACATTTTATAAGTTGCTTATAATATAGTAAGAAATATAATATAGAAAAGAGAAGGTTAAGGAGGGTTAAATGTTATAGAAGTAAACAACTAGAGGCCAGATTTATAATGGTAAGGTAAATTAATTTTATAAATAAGTATAAAAATAAAAGTAAAAGTGCACTAACCCTAGATATTGGTAATATTATAAAAAAGCATAATTGCCTAAGGGTAGAGGTGTCTTATAACTAGGATCCTAGGAAAATATAATTATTATATAGAAAATATAAATTAAAAGCTTAGGTAGAGGATTTGGATATTGTAGATAATATATATATTCCATTCCTTAGGTATGCGGTATAATATTTAAATAACTATAATATTACGGAATCTTATAGTTATAGGGAGCTAAGTATATGCCCTAGATCTAGGATTAAAGGGAAGTAAAACCTATTAGTGCTAAGTGCAGCTAGGATGCAAAAAGGTAATAAGTTAAGCCTACAATTATTACAGATATAAGATGCCTTAAGTATATAATATAGTATGGCAGTATTTGCAATATTGCAAAATATATTAATATAATAGTCTAGTAGTATGCCCTGGGTTAGGGATTAAGGGAATTAGAACTTAGGTAGTACTGCTAAGAGGCAGGAGCCAAGGTTGTAATATTGCGACTATTACATATATAGTATACCTTAGGTATGCGATATAGCACGCCAATATTTGCAATATTATAAATTATACCAATATATAGGTTTGGTGCTATGCCCTAGAGCTAGGTAGTGCTGCTAAAAGATAAAAACCAAGGTTGTAATATTATAACTATTACATATATAGCATGCTTAGGTGTGCAATACAGCACGCTAATATTTATAATATTGTAAATTATACTAACATATAGGTCTGGTACTATGCCCTAGAGCTAGGTGGTGCTACTAAGAGGTAGGAACTAAGGTTGTAATATTGTGACTATTATATATATAGCATGCGATATAGCACGCTAATATTTACAATATTGTAAACCGTACTAACGCGTGGGTCTGGTGTATGCCCTAGAGCTAGGTAGTGCTACTAAGAGGTAGGAAATAAGGATATAAGGAAGCAATATTGCGACTATTGCATATAGTATACCCTAGGTATGCAATATAGCATGCCAATATTTGCAATATTATAAACTAAACCAATGCATAGGTTCGGCAGTGTGCATTAAAACTAGAATTATAAGAAATTAAAATCTAGTAGTGTTAATGGGAGATAATTTTAAGGTTAGTGGTTTATAAGAGTTAGATATCCGCAATATTGCAGATATTGCATTTTTAGGTGTCTTATTATTGGCGGATTATATAATACCTTATAAACTTCACGCGTAAGCAGTTTGTAAAAAATCCTCTATACGCGTCTACTCCACTCCTTACTAACTATAAAGCTAGAAATAATAATATTATATCTGCTTAATATATTACTACCCTAGTATAAGAGTAAGTTAAGCATTAATAAGCCATAAATACTAGCTAAATCTATAATAGTTACCGCATACTTTATGGATAGAAGATGTGGCCAATGCTGTATAATTCTACGTTTTACTAGCGGCGCGGAATGTTATAAAATAAAATATAAACATAAGGATGAAATCTAAAGGTAAAGCAACCCCTAGAAAAGGCGCAGATATAGGGATAAGAATAAACTGGTTTAATTTAACCATTAAACTGCTAATAACGGATTTAATAACACACTAAAAATTGCTAACTATAACTGATAAATATCTTCTAAAGACAAGGGCTTTGTATTGCGTAATAATAATATAGCAATTATTACTGCTAATAGGATATCTACCCCACTATTAAATGACTAGGCTATATACTGTGAGGTACCTACTATAGAGACCTCTATTAACTAACCAAAACCCCCCCTATAAGAGAGAGGATTATTATTAACTATAATATTTATTAGGATAAAAGGCTATATAGAGGTTACTAGGAGAGGTGCTAGTGAACTAGTGTAATATTATGCGACCAAAGATAAGACATGGCTGTATTAGCAATGCCTTAATCTACCTAATAACGCCAGAACTAAATTCTACCCATTTTAAAGTAAAGCGGAGTATATACTTGCCCTATTCTTTGTTTAAGAAAAAGTGTTATAGGGGGCTATTAATTGATTTCTATAAGACCCCTAGCTTACTCTGCTATTACAAGATTAGATATCTATAAAGAACTTAAATAACTTGTTTTAGAGATATAATTAATTAAACTAAGGTATTATGCCTAAAAAATGGGAAGAATGCACATTACAAGTTAATAAAGGAAAGGATTTAATGGAATAGACTAAATACTACATCTAATACAGAAGTATTGTGTAGGTATTACAGTTCTTACTAAGTCACTGGCTATTTGCCCTAAATCTTATATACGCCCCAGTCCAACTATTTAATGATAATAATTTATGGATATATATGGAAGTTTACACTAGTAACTATTAGTAGCACTAGCAGGACCAGCTTCTACTAGGCGCTACTGTAGTGCCGCTAGTTATTACAATTAATAAGACCTTACTGTCTAAATAAAGTGAAATAATAATATATCCAGTGTACGCTTTAGTGTTTAACTTAGATAGCTAAACTTACTATACACAGAAACACCCGGGTATAGTATTACTTAGGTTTATTCCTGTTATAAAGGGGTAGGTTAAATTAGAAGTATACTATACCGCAATGGAACTTATGTTAGCCCATAAGTGCTTTAAGCTACCTACCCGTATATTACTAACTAATGGTATCTTAAGCGCTGGAAACGATTTTAAAGACTGGTATTTATATTGCCTATATAGATGGAAAGATAAGAGTATGTTACCCTATTATCTTATTAATAATGGCAGACTATAAGGAGCAAGTTGTAATTATAGATGTAAAGACTCTTTAATAATGTACTATATGCTAGATACTGCCTAACTAGTAAGGAAATCTCTAGGCTAAATGGAAGTTCTGTAATTATATAAGCATAAGATAATAAATAGAGCTCCAATCCAGAAGGAATATTAAACAGTTAAATAATGCTTAGGTTTACCCATAATAAAACTTTACCTAGAAGTATTACTTAGTAAATATCTATACCTATATAACTCCTAATATACTGCACCAGCTTATAAAAGGGACAGCAACCGACCTAATTAACTGTATTAAGAATCTCTTGCTTGAAAATGCAAAACTACAGCAATTAAATGGGCAACTAAAGTGGTAGGGTTTAACCAAAGATTATGTTAATGCCGTGCTAAATAAACAATTTAGTTAAATACTGGAATTTGTTAGTATGAAACGGTTTAAAGAGTTTATATTGGTTAGTTAATAGATAGGCCATCTCTGGAAGGACATAATGCAATAGCTTATAGCAGTACTAGCACCCCTTATACCAAAGGAACATATAAGAGCAATGCTATATACTTAAGCAGTCTTGGACTTTATAATGCTTGCATAATACGCTTTATATAACAATAATACTATTAGGTATATGGAACATACACTCTATATTATGGACTAGACAAAAACTGCTTTCTCTAGATTCCGCCCATTACACTATATAACGCAGGAACGGCACTTTAATATTCTAAAGCTTTACGCTCTTACCTACTACCCCTACTATATCCATAAGATAGGTAGCCTTACTAGTGTAGACGTTAAGTATAGTAAGGTTATATACAAACTTCTAGTAAAGGTATTCTTTAACTGTATAAATAAGCGCTCTAACTACTAGAAGCAATTGCTCTATTATAATACCCGGTACCTCTAAATAATGGCAATAGAAGAACTCCGTATGCTTAAAGTGATAAAACCTTTATCACCAGCAGGCATTGCTGAGGTAGTTTATGCTATAACCCTAATATAACTAGTGGACCTAACTGATATAGGCTGGTTTATTAACTAGGATAATAGATATATAGTAGAAGAGGCTGGTATCCCAATTAAAACATGGCGCTAGGTATATTAAGTTAAAAACAAAACAGGGCTTTCTAGTTTTATTAAAGCACTAGCTGTGTTTTTATAAGAGAATTATAATAAGCAGGATAGAACCTCTACTACTAATATTTAAATGGATTATAGAGAAGAGGATTCTTCTAAAGTAGGCTTATACTTTATATACATCTATAACTTGGTCCAATATTGAAAGCGGGATGGAAAGAGCCTAGACTCTATAGCTAAAAAGTTTATCTAATATGCATATAATTGGCAGAGCTAAGGTAAATGGAGATAAGACTATGTATAGGTGCAAGAGTATACGCAAACTGCCACTTCTAGGCAGATATACCCTCTTAGCAGTATACTTCCTAAAAATGCTTAACTGATTATTACAGTTATAGATAAAGAAAGGTTAAACTTATAAGGTAGGTGGCTTTAATATATAGGTGTTTTGGTTAACCTACTTTATCTTAAAGATATAGGCCGTGTAAACGATTTTTATAGTAGAGTGGAGGTGGAGCCATTGTAATGGAACCTTGTAGCTTAGACTACGGTGGGTTCTGTTATTGGGCTGGGTATATAAGTACAACAAAAACAACAACGTAATAACAACTGGTGGAGTGGTTGCCTAACAGATTAACTCCAATTGTATTCTGAGATTTACTACAAGGAGAGAACTATCTACGGTAGGGACTAAGGTCCTTTAAATACACAACCGTACTCCTAAGAAATCCTCTCTTATATATAAGGTACGTGTTGTCTATATTAAACGTAACGTCCCTTCCATTTAATATAGTTAATATGTTTAACACCATGTGACCTCAGTTACTATTCCTTGTTATATAGTTCTACCAAATCCATCCTGGACTGTGCCTGTATTAACCAACTAGCTTCCGCCAACTCTTCCCTAAGTAGTTATAATATTATACTTAAAGCGTCCGTAATACTATCTCCCTCCTCTTTATCTTTGTCCTTAAAGATTCCTAACATCTCCAAGTCGTCCACTAGAGGTGTAATGTCCATTTAATTAGTCTGGTTAACATCCTTGCTTATTATACCTAAAGCTTCTTCTTCTCTTTCCTAGGTTAAGTATTGCCTTCATACTATTTCCTCCATACTATTGCTTGGTAAAGTGATGGTGATTCCCTGCTTAAGGTGCGCGAAAAAGGGGTTAGTCTATATTGCGCTAGCAAGTCCTTTGTCTTAACAACCCTCTTCTTGCTTTAAGTGCACTAAAGCAAACATTTAATTGTTCTATAACGTTCGCTCTGTTTCTAACGCTAAGTATATACATCCTATTACTCTTAACAGTCTTTAAGTTCCCTAAGTAACTTATTATAGGGTTTTATATTTAATCTGCCGCTATAAAGCTTAATAGTAAGCTGGCCTCTACACTACTTAAGGTTTAATGTGCCTTAGAAGAGTCCGCACGCGTCCTTAAAGCTTAACGTTTAGCTTATACTTGTCTTTAACGCCTTAAATGTGTCTGTAAGAAGGTTTGTTCTAAGGAGTGGAAACTGGTTTAATAGGGTTTGTCTAAGCTTAGTAACAAAAGAATTAGCTCTCCTCCTACAAGGGAAATAACTCTAAGTAGCTCGGCAATTGCTCCTCTTAGGTCCCCCTTAGGTGACTCTTTCTTTAGCGATCCTTCTTTATTAATATTACCTAACCTACTTTCTTCTAATACTCCCATACCTTTCCCATAGTGTTTTTTAGGTTGCTTAGTGGTTTTTAGGTAGTCTTACTATAGCCTATCCATTTTACCTTATACTATGTTTCGTTATCTACATCCTTATGACTAATAATCTTTAAAACTTATTATTTGTCTTCCTCTTATCCTCTGTATATATCTGCCTTATAGACTGGTAGCTTAACATTTCCGTGTGCTGGCTCTAGTATTGCGATATATTATATAGGGTAGATTTTTATTTTGGCTAGTAGGTTTAACTTGTACATAACTAATGAAATTCTTTGCTTAACTTTAAAAAGTCCTAGTCTAACATAATCCAACTTCTTACTTAGTCATTAACTCTTGAAATTTTTGTGTAGTAGCCACACTTTATCTCCCTCCTTAAGATCTGGTCCCTTAGATCTCTTAGCATTATAGTACCTTTTTATTTGTTCTTATACTAGTTTAGCTGTTTTTTTAAGGTCTTTATAAAGATTTATTAACGTCTCCATTCTTTGCTTAGTTATGCTACTTGTTTTTTTTACTTAATATGGCGATAATGATATTCTTAGCTCGTACCCGTAATTCGCCTTAAATGGTAATATCCCTATTCCTTCTTATAGTATTGCATTGTACGCAAACTATATAACTAGTAATAGCGATACCCAATTGTTCTGTGCGTAATTAATATAATGCCTTAAATACTGTTCTAGTGTCTAGTTTAGTTTTTCCGTTTATCCGTCCGTCTGCAGATAATATACTATAGATGTTGCTGCGCAAACCCCTTATTCTGCCAGAAACACTTCCCAAAATACTACTACAAACCTTAGATCTCTATCCGATATAATCTTATTTAGTGCTCTATATCTTATAAACACTTCTTTTATATAGATTCTAGTGATATCTTTTGCTAATATCTTTTTAGTGCATGCTATAAAGTATCCCCACTTTATTAGCTTATCCACTATTACTAAAATTGCGTTATAATTTTGTCCTATAATAGGATCTCTTGACTTTAGTAACTTAATAATAAAGTCCCATAATATAACCTCCTATGGTCTTCCTAGTGTCTTAATAGGTTGTAGCCTCCCATACAGCTTATACCTTATTAGTTTATTCCTTTGGCAATCTAGATATTCCTTTATAACTTGTTTTACTAGTCCCTAGATTCCTTAAATAATATACTCCTCTTAAAGTCTTAACACTAAGCCTATAGCTCTACTATGTCCTTATATTATTCCCTTATGGAATTCCTTAATAAATTCTTCTACAATAGACTTAGGCATATATATTGCTTCTCTATTTTCGTATTGCTCTAAGTCTAGATCCTCCGCCTATATATCTTAGATCTTCTATATCCACTTACTCTCTGATAGTTTATAGATCTGACTTTCTTTAGTTGCTATAATCTTCGGATAATTATACCTAATTAATCCGTCTTAATCCCTTTGCAATAAAGCCCCCAATAGCTTTTTATCACTTTATAGTTTAGCCTTTCTACTTAGAGCGTCTGCTCGTGCATTATCTGTACCCTTAGTATGCTAAATTTTGAAATGGTATTCTATAAGTATTTCCGCCCATCTAACCTGTCTTTAGTTAAGTTCCTTTGTTATTAGGAATCCTGTAAAGTTCTTATAGTCCGTTTTAACCATAAATGGTTTCTCTATGCCTTATAAGAATGCTCTCTATTCCTTAAGTGCTGTAACTATACCTAATAACTCTTTGTTGTAGATGTTATAGTTTAACTCTAGTAGTGTTATCTTCTAACTATAGTATGCCACTAGGTGCCATCTATCTTAATATTTCTATAGGAAGCACGCTCCTAGTGTAAAGTCTAATACATTTGTTTCTATAACCATCTCTAGACCTGGTTAATAGATCTTAAGAACTAGCTCCTAGGTAAATAACTCTTTAATTTTTTTAAATAGTTTTTATTACTCCTTTCCCCATGCCTATAGTTCTTCCTTTTTTATTAGCTGTGTAAATGGCTTAATGTCCTATAACTATTGCGCTATAAACCTTCTATAGTAATTGCAAAACCCTAGAAATGATCTCAACTGCGTAACGTTCTCTGGTTCTTGCTAATTCACTATAGCCTTAATCTTCTTTAGATCTATACTAAGTTGGCCTAGTTTAATAATAAATCCAACAAAATTGGTCTTCCTGGTGAAGAACTCGCATTTTTTAATTGCTACTGGCATCTATTCTTCCTATAGTCTCTTTAAAACCCACTTAATATATTCCCTGTGTTCTTCCTCACTCTCTAAGTAGATAATAATGTTATTAAGGTATGCTATAACAAATTTATCTAGGTGTTCTCCTAATATACTATTAATTTGCTTCTGGAATATTACTAGTGTGTTTATAAGCCTGAATTGTATAACTAATGGCTTATATAGTCCTTCCTTTAACCTAAAGGCTGCCTTCTATTTGTTGCCTTCCTTAATTCTGATTTAGTGGTACGCCTATCTTAGATCTATCTTTGTAAAGATCTTTACATTACCTATCCTGTCTTGGATCTTGCTAATTAAGGGTAAAGGATATCTATCCTTCCTAGTGATGCTATTTAACTGCCTATAGTCTATACACATCCTAAGTTTTCCGTTTTTCTTTAGAATAAATAACACTGGATATCCTACTAATGACTGCGATAGTCTAATATATCCCTTTTATAAGTTCTTCTGGATAAACTCCTTAAGTGCTACTGACTCTATTTTAGTAAGCTTGTAGATTGGAAAGAACTTTAGACTTATTCCTTCTTCTAATTCTATCTTATAGTCCTAAGCTGCATATTCTAACAGCTTTTTACTTTCTAGTGACTATAACTTTTTACTATACTTGTAGTATCTCTTTGGTACATAACTTAAGCCTCACTTAGTCTTTTTGTATGTCGCTCCGACTTAGTACTATACTAACTTGGTTTACTATCGCACTTTGCGTTATTATGTATTCTTAATATTGACTTAACCTATAACCCAATCGATCTTTGGATTGTACTTCTGTAACCAAGGTATTCCTAGTATTGCCTCGTCCTGTCCTAATAGTAGGATATTAAAAGACATTCTAACTGGTCTCCCTTTAATAGTTATCTAAATAGGTCCTATTTTGAGATTAATAATACCTCCCCTATAGGCTATCTGGTCTCCTGAAATTGTTATAAGTGGATATAGATGTTCCTTCTGTCTGTATAGTAACCCTATCCTTTTTACTATCTTTGGTAATATATGGTTCCTAGTTACTCTACTATCTACTAACGCTTTAAACTGCTAATCTTGCCACTTAGCTCTTAAATTTAGATGTTGTCCTTAAATTCCTTTAAGGGTTTAAGGCTCTAATACTAGTTCCCTCTGGTCCTATATGCCTCCCCTTTTCCTAACTGTTGGCTGCTTGATCCTGCCTATACTTAGTCCAACTTTGGCTAATACTTAGTTTGTTTTTTTTCCTCTATATACTATAGACAAGTGTTCTCTAGGCACTCCTACTATTATTATCTATCTAGGCACTCTTCCATAAGGAATCTTTTTAGTTAAAGTATTAAGTCTCCTTAACCTTATACTTCTACTGGGTGCTAACTATATATATACTTGGCGTTCCTAAACCGCTTTTCCTCTAGTGCCTAATATATTCTTACTAGGTACTTCTGGTTCTTGTCTTTTAGTGCTCTATATATATTATACATATTATCCACACAAGCTATCCACGATAGTATATAATGCGCTATATATTTTAGGTTAACTTTTGGTTTATCTTTATCCTTAAGTTTAAACCTATACCTAGTTAACCTAACTACTGGTATCTCTGCTACGGGTACTAAGATTTGTCGCTTACTTCTCTAGTCCCTAGATCCCTCTTCTAGGTTTCTTAATGTTATAATTAATGCTCCTTTAATGTAACTCATGCGTTTTTCCGTAATGGGTTGGTCTTGGACAACTTTTTTATCTAGCTATATATAAAAGTCTTCCTATTTATTACTGTGTTGTTGCCTATACCACTTTCCGTACAACTAGTTTAGTGTATATAGTCTATCTATTAGAAAGTACCTTGTTATTACTACATTGTAACATTCTTTAGTATGTCTTTCTTTAAACCTAGTTAGAATATCTAGATCCTCTTCTTATTCCAATTTATCTAACTACTTTGCCCTTAGTGTCCCTATACTTGGCCTATTGGTAACTCTTTATATAGGTGCTCTGTTCCTTATATAACCTAGCGTAGCTGATCTCTTGTCTAGCTTTTGCTCTTGCTATATAATAATTCTTATTCTAAACTTATCTATAGTTTCTTGTTTTCTATGTCTTGCAGCTAGATCCTTGTAGTTGTCTTGCTTTTTAATCCTGGTATTAACTATTTAATCTTTAGGCTAAACACTATGTTTACCTAGGATTGCTAACATTCTTATTTATTCTCTAAACTTATAGTTCTTGAACTTGCGTCCTATACTTATTCGTTTATTACTGAACTAAGTTACTACCCTTTTCTATTAGTTTTCGTCCGTCATGGGTCCTTAGGTGTGTCTTATCTTACTTTAAGAATCTTGAGCTTCTTTTATCTCTTCTTGAAAATCTTAAGCCTATGGCCTTTTGCCTTTATTAAGTAATAAGCTAGTACTAGCAGTTGTTTACTTACTTAGTTTCTTCTAAACGTTACTCCTATTATCTTGTAAAGCGATAGAAATTGTATTTAATGGTGTTATAACATCCGTTACTAAACCTTGTTTAGTAATGGTCTTAGTTTCTACTTCTATTATATTATTAAGGTTTAAGTGCTCCTAGTTAGCCTCTTTTTCGTCCTCATCGCTAATGATTAATAAGTACTCTAACTCTATTGTTATTACTGCTAATCCTTATCCGTATATTGCTATGACGTCTTAATCTAGCTTATAGAGTTAATCTTATTCTTTATCTAACTCTCTAGTTCTTTAGAGTCCTTTTGACTCTGGCTCCTATAGCTAATAGCTTGCGCCATACTTAGCGTCCTCATAAATTCGGCATGCGTTGTTATAATAATACGCAAAACTGTTAATTGAACACTCTTTTATTCCTTATAGTACACCATTGTCCCTCTATATATATATGCCGTCTACTGGTCTGGTTCCCTTTACCATATAGTTACTCTAACTACCTCTACAGTCTCTGGCAAAATGACCCTATTTTCCGCAATTTATATAAGCTCTATCTTTGAACTATTTTTCTTACTATAGAGTCCGCCTAAACATCTTCTGCTGCTAAGATCCCTAGTTTAACCTCTACTCTTTAGTCCTTTAATTACTTAATCCTCAACCTCTAGGTTTCTATAGTTTTTTTTCCCACCTTTAGGTTTCTTTAGTACCACTTAGGTCCATTAGCTCTGTGCTATTCCATGGTTTTTAACTCTATGTCTGTTATTGCGTACTCTGCGCCTTATATAACTATGGAACTCTGTCTTGCCCTCTTTTAGCTTGTTCCCTTTGGTAGATTCTGTTATTAATCTTTATTAACTAATCTATTAACTTTCTTAGAGTATCCGCATCTTCTATTAGGATAATTACGTTCTAGACTTTAGCCTTAAGTCCCTATTTATACTATGCCATAAGCGCCCTATTATTCCACTTAACCTATATAGCTAGTGTTTAAAACTACGTTATATACTTAATTGTTAAAGTGCGTTGTATTAAGTTCTAAAGCTTTTATTCTACTGTGGTTATAGCCTTTAGGTCTTTAAATATCTGCGTTAGTTATTCTACAAACCCGTTCTAACTGGTAAATATATACCGTACATCCTGGTTAGTAGTTGTTATACCATTAGCCTGTATTTCCGTAAGATATGGCTTAAACCATTTAAGTGCCCTCCCTATTAGGAACAATCCTGTATAGGCTACTTGGTTTAATAATATTACTAACTTTGCTCCTTCCTATACTACCTTAAAGTGCATTTGCGTAAGAAATCCCTTAAGCTTTAACTTCTCTCCTAAGAACCATTTAATTAAAGGTAACTTAATCTTTACTGCTCTAATTCTATTAATGCGTTTTTTGAGTATCCTATTATTGTCTTATAAGTGATTAACTATTTCCTGTAACTGACCTTGCATAACCACTTAAGAATCCCTGTTGTCTATACTGGTATCACCTAGCCCTAAGGTTGTGGCTGCCGTTAATGCTGTTATAACTGGTGCTGCTCTTAGTGGTATATTATTTGAGTTTGTTCCAATACTATAACCTTAGTAGTGAATGTGTAACGGAACCTTATAGCTTAGACTATGGTGGGTTCTGTTATTGGGCTAGGTATATAGGTACGACAAAAACAACAACGTAATAATAACTGGTGGAGTGGTTGCCTAATAGATTAACTCTAATTGTATTCTGAGATTTACTATAAGGAGAGAACTATCTATAGTAGGGACTAAGGTTCTTTAAATACACAACCATACTCCTAAGAAATCCTCTCTTGTATATAAGGTATGTGTTGTCCGTATTGAATATAACGTCCCTTCTATTTAACACAGTTAATACATTTAATACCACATAACCTTGGTTACTATTCCTTGTTATATAGTTCCACCAGATCTATTCTAGACCGTGCCTGTATTAACTAACTAGCTTCCGCCGACTCTTCCCTAAGTAGTTATAACATTGTACTTAAAGTGTCCGTAACAGCCATGGTAGTAATCTCTTACAAAGTGCCAATAAAGTATTAGTGGACGTTATATTTATAACCTTTTATTGGTGCTCCGTAGCGCGTATATAGTGCTATTAAAGCTTAGGTTAGAGCCCTAAAGCTTTTTTATTAATCCTTGGGTTGATTTTAATTAGTTTAATATATTATATAATAAAGATTTTCTTTTAAAAGGTAAATAAGCTGCTAATAAATATGTAAAGAGTCAGAGCTGTAAATGAAAAGCATAGTTATAAATATAGATTTTAATAAAAGCAATATATATAATATCTGCAATAATATCTATTTTATAGCTATAAGCTGGCTTATTGCTGCAATATATATAGTATTGCGCTCTTTTAGCTATGGCTATTTAAGAATTGTAATGGCTCCAGGCTTTGGTAAATATAGTAGAAAGCTAGCCCTAGGCCCTAAAAACGCTTTTAGCAGAACTAAATTTCCTGCGCCACTCCCTGTTTTCCTAACATAGAGCCTACTAGGAGGCCTTTAGGATTTCAATACCCTAATGGCAAAAAATGCAATAATAGTAATAATATTTATTTTATAGCCATAAGCTAGCGTATAGCTCTAGGGGGTTAGCTAATATAGTAGAAAGCTGGCCCTAGGCTCTAGGGGGTCGGCTAATATGGCGGAAAGCTAGCCCTAGGCCCTAGGGGGTTAGCTAATATGGCGCAAAGCTAGCCCTAGGCCCTAAAAACACATTTAGCGAAACTAAATTTCCTACGCCACTTCCCGTTTTCCTGACGATAAGGGGTTTATTAAACCAAGTTAGGCCCCTTTTACTTCCCTTATCTTATTTATAAAAAAAATCTAATAAAGGCCTTTATTTCTATATTAACTATTAAAAACTAAACGCTATTATTTAGAAAGATTGCTACCCTCTCCCCCTAATTAATAAGACCCTTATATATCTAAGCCAAGCTAAAATCTTTACTAAGCTTAATATCCGCTAAGCTTTTTACTAAATTAGGATGGACCCTATATTAGAGGATCTAATAATATTCTATACCTACTACGGTTCTTATAAATATAAAGTTCTCCCTTTTAGACTAATAAATAGGCCAGCTACGTACCAATAGTATATAAATAATGTTCTTTTTAACTACCTTAATAAATTCTACATAGTATACCTAGACGACATCCTTAAATACTCAGACAATAAACTTAAGCATTAAGTTTACGTTAAAAAGGTCCTAGAGAGGCTGCGGAATATAGGCCTATAAGTCAATATTAAGAAATATAAATTTAGAGTAAAATAAATAAAGTACCTTGGGTTTATTATTAGCATAAAAGGAATTAAAGTTAACCCTAAAAAGGTTAAAGTAATATATAACTAGAAACCTCCTTATACTATAAAAGGTATCTAGTCCTTTCTCGGCTTCTATAACTTCTACTATTAGTTTATCTATAACTATGGGGTTATAGCTAAGCCTCTTATACAACTAATAAAGAATAACATGCCTTTTATTTTTAATAATAATTATATAGAAGCTTTTAAGGAGTTAAAGAACTAACTTACCTCCTCCTTAATTCTCTATTACTATAACCTAGACCTTAAATTAATGCTAAAAACAGACGCCTCTAACAAAGTAATAGTGGGAGTTCTCTTATAGTTACACCTAGATGGCAAGTGGTACCCTATTATATTTTTCTTAAAGATAATAGCCCTAGCTAAGTATAACTATAAAGTACACAATAAGGAAATGCTGGCTATTATATAATTATTGTCCTAATGGCGCATAGAGCTTAGAAGCACAGACTCTTAAATTAAAGTCTATACCAATTATAAAGCCCTTAAGTATTTTATAATAATTAAGCAGCTTACCAGTTAACAGGCTAGATGGGCTAAAATACTCTCCTAATTCTTCTTTATAATTATATACTGCCCTAGTAGGCAAAATTCTAAAGCTAATACCCTTACCTGGAGAGAATAGGATATAGAACTATAGGATAAGCTAAAAGCTTAGCACTAGACATATGCCCTCCTCTATCCCAAACAGCTTAACCTATATATCCTTAAGGAACTAAGCTCTAAATAGAATAAGCTAGCGCCTATAGAAGGAGAGATCCTAGATAAACTAATAGGACTAATTAACTATATCCTAATCACAAACTACATAGCTAAATCCCTAAAAGCCCTCTACAACTAAGCTATAGAAGGCAACCCTAATTTAGAAATAAAAGATGGACTGCTCTTATACTAAAAACAGCTTATAGTTCTAGACGTTAATAACCTATAAATAGAGCTAATCTATAAAGCCCACTGTTAAGTCTCTACGGCGCACCCTAGTTAAGATAAGACCTACTAACTACTAGCGCCTCGCTACTACTAGCAAGGACTCCTATCTAATATAGAACGATTTATTAGGAATTGCCATGCTTACAAATAGGTAGATACCCCTAGGGATTAAACCCCTAAATAGTTATAACTACTACCAGTTCCTAAACGCCCTTAGCAGCATATTACAATAGACTTTAAATTATTCCTAAAGGACAAATATAGCTATAATATAGCCTTTGTAGTAGTTAACCAACTAAGTAAATAAGCCATTTCCCTCCCCTACTTTAAGATTATAACTGCAAAAGATATAGCCTATATATATGTTAACAATATTTACTAGATCTATAGTACTCCTAAGTTAATTGTCTCTAACTATAGACCCCAATTTATATTGGACTTCTAGGATAAATTCTGCCGTATCCTTAAAATTAAGATTAAGCTCTCTACTATATTCTACTCTTAAACCAACGGCTAAACTAAGATTATAAACCAATACCTTAACCAGTAACTTCGCCCCTTTATTAATTACTACTAGGATAACTGGTTAGAACTACTGCCTATAATAGACTACACACAGCTTACGCTCCCTTATAATAGTATAGGAATGTCGCTATTTAAGTTACTCTATAGATATAAACCACAAACATCCTTTAATTGGGATAGACCTATAGGACCTATAACGGCCCACAAATGCCTTAGCTATAAAGAGGCCCAGATATTCGCTAAGAGAATATATAGAGCCTAGGAGACTGCCTAAGCAATTATAAAAAAGGCATAAAAGAAGAAAGAGGCCAATATAAACCAATATTATTGCGAGGTAGACTTCCACATAGGAGATAAGGTATAGGTGTTAATAAAGAACTAGAAAACCTAGAGGCCAAGCTATAAGCTAAACTACTAAATAGCTGGCCCCTATAAGATCCCTAAGAAGGTAGGGCACTCTTTTAAGGTTAAGCTACTAGAGTTAATAAAGATCCACCCTGTCTTCTCTCTAAACTAACTGCAAAAGGCCATAGACAACCCATTGCCTAGATAGTATAATAACCCCCCACCACTAATTTAGATTGTAGAGGATAAGGAATAGGAAGTCAAAGAGATCTTAGCAGTTAAAAAGGACCATAGTACCTTAAAATACTATATAAGCTAGGTAGGTTATAATAAAGATCTAGAATAATACCCCGCATCTAATTTTAAGTACTCTCCCTATAAGCTATAAGATTTCCACCTAGCCCACCTAAACCTCCCTAAACCACCACACAAACTAGACAGCTGGATTAAATACTAGGAGGAAGGGTTAGATAACTATAACAATCTAGATAATAATAAGGAACTTGGATAAAGCCTAAGGGCAGGCTTTTTTAGAAGGGGGGGGGGGGTGATGTAACGGTACTGGAGCGCGTTACCTGCTACTTTTTAGGCATTCTGCCAAATTCTGCCATGTTCTGCCGACACTACTTATAGAGCCAACCAATTAGGATTTTCCATGCCCGGCATAGAAAATCGCTATTGGCTTACTTACTATTAGCGCCTTGGCGACCCCTTTATATCTTGCCAATCTCTAATAGACTTCTTCTTCTCCTTAGCTTAGTATTCTTGTATAGTAGCAATCTACAAGCTTTGGTTTAGAAGCATTTATACAAGCCCATTATAAAAGCTCTATTACTATTAATATATATTAAACGTAGTGGAAATAAGGATCTTAATGTCGTAGCCGCCTTCTAAAAAATCAAGGACGGCGTAGAAAACTAACTTATTACATCCTTACCTATCTAATTATAAGAAATATAAAGCCTAACTATTTATAAAGGATTAATTTCTAATTTATCTCTATTAAGTTCCGTAATTACAAATATAGGACGTAGTTTCCTAAAATGTTTAGAACTTATATTTTATTTATAGTTTATTTATCCAAAGCGTTTATAGATAAGTCCTATAATTATTATATTAATATGTTAAGCTTCTAACCGAGCTTCCAGATTAGTATATAATTTTAAACTTAAATCGTAAGAGGTATTTAGCCTAGCAAATCTAGTAATGCGTTAATTACTTTATAGTTATAAAGTAATATAGGTTCTTATAGTGTCAGGTAACGAAGTCACCTTACCTATATATATTGTTCCGCACAGCTATGCCTAGCATCTTGCAAGTTACTCGCTTGCCTTTTATAGGTTTATATTGTGGCTAGAGCCTATTACCTCACATATAGTCCGTTAATACGCGTATCGGAAATAATAATCCTTTAAGTTTTAGACGCTATTATTTAAAATATCTAATAATTATAAATAGTTCCTTATTATATATTTTATAGTATTAGGTGACAAAGCCACCTCGTTTATATATATTATTCTGTATAGCTATGCCTAGTATCTTACCAGTCACTTAATTACCTTTTATAGGTTTATGCTGTGGCTAAGTAGTGCGGAGCTTGTTACCTTATATATAGTTTAATTTGGTAAGGGTAAGCTTTTAGAAGAGGAAGACTACTAGATATAGTACGCTATTCTTATTGTATTATAATAATACTCCCCCTAATATATAATTAGGAAAGTCTATTTTAATAATATATTTATTGCCCGATTTGGTCCTTTTTCTCAGTCTATATAGGCTTCTACCCCCTATATATAGGAAAAATCTCTAGTAAGGGGAAAACCTAGGTATGTCCTTCTAGCTAGTCTTACGCGCTCTGCCTTCGCCTAGCCTGTTTACCTTTATAATATATTTGCCTTTTATACTATGCTTCTAAGGTATCTTAAAAGGTCTAGGGGGGGTAATAAAAAGGTCTAGTGATTTAAATAGATATGATTAGCTATAGAGTATATACTTAATATATTACCTTTAATTATATTCTAAAAATTACTATAAAGAGAAAACTATCTATAGTAGGGACTATAGATTTTAAGTATAATTCTTAACTCTTAAGAAGCCTCTTTATATATATACCGTATAATATATATACAGCGTATAATGTGTATAACGTTATATAGGTCTACTAGGTCTATTATAGCCCATACTACCTCTTATAGCTTATCCGGCTCCTCTATAAGTGGCCGCGACACTCTTAGTATAAGTTCTATAATAGCCGCTAATTTAAAGACGTATAGTATAATTATAAACTATTATAAGAGATAAAATAGAGATCCTATTATTTATAGATAGGACCCTAGGGTGCCCCGTAGGAGAACAAACCAATAACCCCAAAGTAGGGAAGATATATTGGAGAAACAGGTAAAGAAAGCAGAAGAAGAATAGTGCCGCGTTAGGGCCCAGGCCTATATAGAGGAGGAAGGGAGACGCGTAAAAGGCCAGAAAAGACAACAGCAAGAGAGAGAAAGGAGCCAAAGTAGAGCACAAAAGAACACTGGGAAACCATCTACCGCAATACAACACTGGTTAGACCAACCCTGGAGAGATATATAGAAGTTAAAGGTATAGAGGCTGACTTAGACAAGAGAAACCCAAGCCATAGCATAGTTAACGCCATGGGGGGTAAACACTTAAGGGCTCCAAGAAGGCCTAATAAAGGCAGAAAATATAATAGTAACACTATTAAGAATAGGAATAATAGGACTAAAAGATTAGCTCTACTAGGTAGGTGTCCTAGTAGGTAGCCTAAGATGCGAATGTGGCTGGCTAAGACAGACACTAAAACACGTAATACTGTTATGCCCCTTACACACCAACCAAGAAGCAATGCTCTTAATGGCTGGCATAGAGAACTATAATACACTACTCTTAATACAAAAAGGTCTTAAGGCGGTTACCTAGTAACTTATTAGCCAAAGTGTGCTAGACTAGTTTCGGGTTGTAAAGGAAATAGTAATAGAAGGCAAAGGGGCGGGCAATAGGCGCCCCCTAATAACTCTATAGTAGTAGAGTAAAGTTTATAATACTAGCGCGTCCGTAGGCTTGTTACGGCAGCAGTAGTTCCTAAAGAGGTCAAAAAGTAAGGTAGAAGAGCACCATAGGCGACTTATAGGCGCTAAGTAGGCGAGTCCCAAAAGGCGGGGAGATGGATTACGGGGTTTTCTCAAGCAGAGTTTTCTCCCCATATGTAAATAAGGAGTAGTCCGCGTGGGCCCAATAGGGATCCATATCGGACGTTAAGCAATGAATAATTATTATTATTTATAGATATATTATAACGAAGCCTTGTAGGAAATACTATGGTAAACTCGCTAATAGGCTAGGTATATAGGTAAACAAGAAGTCAATAATGTAATAATAACTAGTAGAGTAGTTGCCTAATAGATTAACTCTAATTATATTCTAAGATTTACTATAAGGAAAGAAACTATCTAGGTAGAGACTGTGGTCCTTTAAATACACATCTATACTCCTAAGAAAGTTATTACTCTATCTACTCTGTCTGCTCTATGCGCTCTATTATAGATTATATAGATTATACAGATTATATAGATTATATTACGTGACCTTACTTACTATTCCTTATTATATAGTTCCACTAGTTCTATTCTAGACCGTGCCCCTATTAACCAACTAGCTTCTTCTAACTCCTCTCTAAGTAGTTATAATATTATACTTAAAGCGTCCGTAATACTATCTCCCTTCTCTTTATCTTTGTCCTTAAAGATTTCTAATATCTCTAAGTCGTCTACTAGAGGTGTAATGTCCGTCTAATTAATTTAGTTAATATTTTTACTTATTATACCTAAAGCTCCTTCTTCTTTTTTTATAGCTTATTAGTCTCGTAGCATTACTACTATATTATTACTTAGTAAAATAATACTGTCTCTATGTTCTTATTGTTTAAAAGAGGGGTTAGTTTACATTATATTAGCGAGTCCTTTATCTTAGCAACCCTCTTTATATTTAGAGTACATTAAAGCGAATATTTAATTGTCCTATAATATTTGCTTTGTTTCTAACGCTAAGTATACGCGTTCTATTATTCTTAATAGTCTTTAAGTATCCTTATTAATTACTACTAGGGTTTTAGGTTTAATCTACTGCCGCAAAACTTAATAATAAGCTATTAATAGCGCTGGCTAACCTTTTTTATTTCTATAACACTAAGCAAGAGGCTATTACTACTTAATAATGTGCTCTTAACTCTCGTTTGGCTACGTCTGCTTAGTTAATCTATGTTAAAAAGGGCTGTGAAAAGGTTTATTTTAAGAAGTAGAAACTTATAGAATAAGGTCTATAGGAACTTAGTAATAAAAGAACGGATTCTCCTCTAATAGAGAGGGAAATAGCTCTAAATACCTTAGCGGGTGCTCCTTTTAGGTCCCCCTTAGGTAACTTATTCTTTAGTAATCCTTCTTTATTAATACTACCTAACCCATTTTCCTCTAATACTCCTATACCTTTCTTATAGCGTTCTTTAAATTGTCTAATAGCTCCTAGGTAGTCTTATTATAGCCTATCTACTTAACTTTATACTATATTTTACTATTAACGTCCTTATAACTAATAGTCTTTAAATTTTCCTATTTATCTTCTTCTTATCCTCTATATGTGTCTACCTTATAGACTAGTGGCTTAATATTCCTATATACTGGTTCTAGTATTATAATATGCTATATAGGGTAGATCTTTATTTTCTCTAATAAGTTAAGTCTATATATAACTTTTAAGATCTTTGCTTTAACCGTAAATAGTCCTAGTCTAACATAATCTAACTTCTTACTTAGTTGTCAACTCTTAAAAAATTTGTGTAGTAGCTATACTTTATCTCCCTCCTTAAGATCTAGTCCCTTAGATCTCTTAGTATTGTAGTACCTTTTTATTCTTTCTTATACTAGTTTAGCTGTTTCTTTAAGGTATACATAAAGATTTATTAAGTTCTTTATTCTTTACTTAGCTATACTACTTATTTTCTTTACTTATTATAGCGATAATAATATTCTTAGTTTATATCCGTAATTCGCCTTAAAAGGTAATATACCTATCCCTTTCTATAGTATTACGTTATATGCAAACTATATAACTAGTAATAACAATACCTAATTATTTTGTGCATAATTAATATAATACCTTAAATACTATTCTAACGTTTAGTTTAGTCTCTCTATTTAGCCGTCTATTTATAGGTAATATGCTATTAACGTTGCTGCTCGCACTCCTTGCTCTGTTAAAAATACCTTCTAAAATACTGCTATAAATCTTAAGTCTCTATCCAATATAACCTTTATTAGTGCTCTGTGTCTTATAAATACTTCTTTAATATAGATTCTTGCTATATCCTCCGCTAAGATTTCTTCTGTATACGCTATAAAGTAGCCCTACTTAGTTAACTTGTCTACTATTATAAGGATTGTATTATGCTCCTATCCGGTAATAGGGTTCTTTAACTTTAGTAACTTTATAATAAAGTCCTATAATATAACCTTCTATAATCTCTCTGGTACTTTAACTAGTTATAGCCCTCCGTATAGCTTATACCTTATTAGTTTATTCCTTTAATAATTTAAATACTCCTTTATAACTTTTCTTACTAATCCCCAGATTCCTTAAATAATATACTCCTCTTAAAGTCTTAACACTAAGCCTATAGCTCCGTTATATTCTTAAGTTATTCCCTTATAAAATTATTTTATAAACTCTTCTGTAATTACCTTTAGTATATACATAGCTTCTCGGTTTTTATACTACTCTAAGTCTGGATTCTTATCCTATGCCTCTTAGATCTTTCGCGTCTATATACTCTTTAGTATCTTATAGGTCTGGCTTTCTTCTTTTATTGCTGTAATCTTGGGACAATTATACCTAATTAATCTATCCTTGTTTTGTCGTAACATTACGCCTAATAGTTTCTTATTATTTTGTAATTCTACCTTTCTGCTAAGCGCGTCTACTTTTATATTTTTAGTACCTTTAGTATACTAGATTTTAAAACGATATTCTATAAGTATCTCTACCTATCTAACTTATCTATAATTGAATTCCTTTATTATTAGGAACCCCATTAGGTTCTTATGGTCTGTTTTAACTATAAATGGTTTCTCTATGCCTTATAAAAATGCTCTTTATTCCTTAAGTACTATAACTATACCTAATAACTCCTTATTATAAATGTCGTAGTTTAATTCTGGTGGTGTTATCTTTTAACTATAGTACGCTATTAGATGCTATATGTTCTAGTGCTTTATAGCAAATATACTCCTAGTATAAAGTCTAATATATCTATTTCTATAACCGTATCTAGCTTAGGTTAGTAGATCTTAAGGATTAGATTCTGGGTAAATAACTCCTTAAGTTCTTTAAATAACTTCTTTTACTTACTACCCTATATCTATAGTTCCTTTTTTTATAAGTCTTATAAATAGTTTAATATTTTTAACCACTATATAATGAACCTCCTATAGTAGTTGTAAAACCCTAGGAACAATCTTAACTGCGTAATATTCTCTAGTTCCTGCCAATTTACTATAGCTTCTACTTTCTTTAGGTCCATACTAATCTTATTTAGTTTAATAATAAATCTAACAAAATTGGTCTTCCTAGTAAAGAACTCGCATTTTTTAATTACTACTAGCATCTATTCTTCTTATAGTCTCTTTAAAACCCATTTAATATGTTCTCTATACTCTTCCTTACTTATTAAGTAGATAATAATATTATTAAGGTATGCTATAATAAACTTATTAAGGTGTTCTCTTAATATACTATTAATTTATTTCTAAAACGTTGCTGATGTATTTATAAGTCCAAATTATATAACCAATAGCTGGTATAGTCCTTTCTTTAACCTAAAGGCTACCTTTTACTTATTACCTTTCTTAATCCTAATCTAATAGTACGCCTATCTTAGATTTATCTTTATAAAGATTTATATGTTACTAATCCTATTCTAAATTTTGCTAATTAAGGGTAAAGGATATCTATCCTTCCTAGTAATGCTATTTAACTATCTATAGTTAATGCATATCCTAAGTTTTTTATTTTTCTTTAGGATAAACAGTACTGGATACTCTGCTAATAACTATAATAGTCTAATATATCCCTTTTATAAGTTCTCCTAGACAAACTCCTTAAGCGCCACTAATTTAGTTTTAGTAAGCTTATAGATTAAAAAGAACCTTAGACTAGTTCCTGGTTCTAATTCTATTTTATAGTCCTATACTATATACTCTAACAGCTTTTTACTTTTTAGGCTCTATAACTTTTTGCCGTACTTATAGTATCTTTTTAGTATATAACTTAAGCCTTACTTAGTCTCTTTATAGGTTGCTCCTACTTGGTACTATACTAACTTAGTTTATTATCGCGTTTTATATTATTAAGTATTTCTAATATTAACTTAACCTATAACCTAATTAATCTTTAGATTATATTCCTGTAACTAAGGCATTCCTAGTATTGCCTTATCCTTTCCTAATAGTAGGATGTTAAAAGATATCTTAACTTGTCTTCCTTTAATAGTTAACTAAATAGGTCCTGTTTTAATATTAATAATGCCTCCTCTATAGGCTATTAGATCTCCTAAAATCGTTATTAATAGGTATAGGTATTCTTTTTGTCTATATAGTAACCTTATTCTTTTAACTGCTGCTAATAATATATAGTTCCTTATTACTCTACTATCTACTAACACTTTAAACTTTTAATCTTACCAATTAACTTATAAATTTAAGTATCGTTCTATAATTCCTTTAAGGGTCTAAGGCTCTACTACTAGCTCCCTCTAGTCCTATAGGCCTTCCCTTTTTCTAACTATTAGCTATTATCTCTTAACTATACTTAGTCCATCTTTAGCCAATACTTAGTTTGCTTTTTTCTTTAATATACTATAAATAAGTATTCTCCAAGCACTTTTACTACTATTATCTATCTAGGCATTCTTCTATAAGGAACCTTTCTAGTTAAAATATTAAGTCGCCTAACTCTTAAACTTTTACTAGGTGCTATTTATATATATACTTCGCGTCTCTATATCGCTTTTTATCTATTATCCAATACATCCTTATTAGATACTTATAATATTTATCCTTAGGTGTCCTATATATATTACATATATTATCTATATATATAATCCATACCAATGTGTAATATGCTTGGTGCTTTAGGTTAACTTATAGCTTATCTTTATCCTTAAGTTTAAACCTCTTATGTTAATCTAAATATTACTATACTATTTACTAGTACTAATATCTATATTATCTCCCTCTAGTCTATAGCCTATTCTTCTAGATTCTTTAATATTATAACTAACGCCCCTTTAATATAACTTATCTGCTTTTTAAATAGTGCTTAATCTAGTATAACCTTTTCGTCTAACTATATATAGAAATCTTCCCACTTATTATTTCCGCGTTACTTATACCACTTATAGTATAGCTTTATAAGTATATATAACTTATTTGTTAAGAAGTATCTCTTTATTACTACGTCGTTATAACCTTTAGTGTATTATTTTATAAATCTGGTTAGAATCTCTAGATCCTCTTTTTATTCTAGTTTATCTAACCACTTAGCTCTTAGCGTTCCTACCCTTGGCCTATTAGTAACTTTCTATATAGGTGCTCTATCCTTAGTATGTCTTAGTATAGCTAATCTCTAATCTAGCTTCTGTTCTTATTATAAGATAATTCTTTGCTTAAACTTATTTATACTTTCTTATCTTCTACGTCTTGCAGTTAGATCCTTAAAGTTATCTTACTTCTTAATTAACGTGTTAACTTTTTAACCTTTAGGCTAAACACTGCATTTATCTAGAATTTCTATAGACCTCATTCGTTCTTTAAAATCTTAGCTCCCTAAGAACCTTTGTCCTATACTTATTTATTTATCTTTAAACTAAGCTACTGCCCTTTCCTATTGGTTGTCTTCTATTATAGGTTCTTAGGTGTGTCTTATCTTGTCTTAAGAATCTTAATTATCTCTTATTTCTTCTTAAAAATCTTAAGCCTTTGGCTTTTTGCCTTTATTAAGTAATAAGCTAGCACTAGCAGTTGTCTGCTTACTTAATTGTTTTTAGATATTACTCCTTCCGTCTTATAAAGTAATAGATACCGTATCTAACGGTGTTATAATGCTTGTTACTAAACCTCGTTCTATAGTAGTCTTAGTCTTTACTTCTATTGCGTTATTAAGGCTTAAGTGCTCCTAGTTAGTCCCTTTTTCTTCCTTATCGCTATTAATTAATAAGTACTCTAACTCTATTATTATTTTTACTAATCTTTATCTGTATATTGCTATAATATCTTAATCTAGCTTATAGAGTCGATCTTATTCTTTATCTAACTCTATAGTTCTCTTAAGTCCTCTTAACTCTAGTTCTTATAGCTAATAACTTGCGCCATACTTAGCGTCCTTATAAATTTAGCATGCGTTATTATAACAAAACGCGAAATACTTAATTAAATATTCTCTCGTACCTTATAATCTTCTAGTTACTAGTCCTAGTTCTCCCTACTTAGTTCCTTTTACTATATAGCTCTGCTAACCCCCTCTATAGTTCCTAGCATAGTGACCTTAATTTCTGCAATTTATGTAAGCTCCTTCTTTAAACCATTTTTCTTATTATAAAGTCCGCCTAAATATCTTCTACTGCTAAGATCCCTAGTTTAACCTCTACTCCTTAGTCCTATAATTACTTAATCCTTAACTTCTAGGTTTCTATAGTTTCTTACTCTATCTTCTAAATTCTTTAGTACTACTTAGGTCCATTAGCTCTGGTCCACTATTCCATATTTTATAACTCTGTGTCTATTAATGCATACTCTGCGTCTTATATAACTGTAGAACTCTATCTTACCCTTTTTTTTAGCTTATTCCCTCTAGTAGATCCTATTATCGATCTTAATTAACTAATTAATTAACCCTCTTAGAGTTTCCGCATCTTCTATTAGGATAATCGCGTCCTAGACTTTAGCCTTAAGTCCTTATTTATACTATACCATAAGCGCCTTATCGTTCTACTTAACCTATATTATAAGTATTTAAAACTGCGTTATATACTTAATTACTAAAGTGCGTTATACTAGGTTCTAAAGCTTCCTTTCCGCTATAGTTATCGCTTCTAAATCCCTAAATATCTATATTAACCCTTTTAAGAACCTGTTTTAGCTAGTAAATATATACTATACTTCCTAATTAGTGGTTATTATTCTGTTTACTTAGATCTTAGTAAGGTAAGATTTAAACTACTTAAGTGCTCTTCTTATTAAAAACAACCCTATATACGCTACTTAGTCTATAGGTGTTGCCAGCTTTGCTCCTTCTTATATAACCTTAAAGTGCATTTATATAAGGAACCCTTTAAGCTTTAACTTCTCTTCTAAGAACTATTTAATAGATAGTAACTTAACCTTAGCTGCTCCAATTCCATTAATTTAGTCTTTAAGTATTTAATTATTATCTATTAATTAATTAACTATTTCCTGTAACTAACCCACCGTAACAAGCTGTGAATTAGTATCTTTTATACTAGTATCTCCTTTTAACCCTAAGGTTGTAGCTGCCATAGATAGTGTTATAACTGGTGCTTTCGGTAGCATATTATTTAACTTTATTAATACTATAACTAGGTAGTAAATGTATAATAAAGCCTTGTAGGAAATACTACGGTAGACTCGCTAATAGGCTAGGTATATAGGTAAATAAGAATTTAATAATGTAATAACAACCAGTAGAGTGGTTGCCTGATAGATTAACTCTAATTATATTCTAAGATTTACTGTAAGGAAAGGAACTATCTAGGTAGGAACTATAGTCCTTTAAATACACATCCGTACTCCTAAGAAAGTCATTACTCTATCTACTCTATCTGCTTTATACGCTCTGTTATAGATCCTATAGATCCTATAGATTATATAGATTGCATTACGTAGCCTTGCTTACCATTCCTCGTTATATAGTTCCACAGGTTCCATTTTAGACCGTACCCTTATTAACTAACTAGCTTCTTCTAACTCCTCTCCAAGTAGTTATAATATTGTACTTAAAGCGTCCGTAATATATATAGCGTAAAGAAAATAAAGTAATAGTAAAAGAATAGCTAGAGATATAGAAGCCGAAAGCTAAGATATAATAAAATAGTCTATTAAAAGGCAATATAAAATGGATTATTAATAGAAAGGAATATAAAAAGTAATGGCTTATAAACTAAAGATATTACTATTAAAACCTATTTTAAGTAAATAGAGATAGTAGTTAGTTAACGGGTTATATAGAATAACCTCTAGATCTATTTATAATAATTTTTTATAATAAGAAAGGTAAATCCTATTTGATCATTATTATTATTATTATTATTAAAATTCTATTATAAAAGTATTATAAAAAGCTAAAGTAGAAGAAAAGCGGAGAAATAGAAGATAAAGTAAGATTTTATATTAGTAAAGAGCTAGTAATAAGTCGTATTATAGAGTACTTTTTAACTAATAACTTTCTTCTAAAATTAAGGTTCGTTCTAATAGTTTTAGGTAGAATTCTTTAAAGTTTATTAGAGGCAAAGTCTTAAAGGACTAAGATCTTTAAAGGGAAGGTAATTATAACGGGCTTTTTTAAAAGGTATGTGTTAGATAAGATAGTAATTAGATAGAAAAAGAGTAAAAGGTTTATTAGTATCTTAAAAGGATTATAAAGGAAGCTAGTTCTCCTTTAGAGAGGAACTAGTAATTAGTCTCTAAATAGAAGAGACTAGAAAGCAATTATCTTTTAAGTATATAAAGCTCGTTCTACCCTCGACTTACTTTCGACTCACCTATGACTTGCATTCGACACTATCAATTATATATTTATATGTTCCAGTTAGAAGCCTTACTGGCCTCTTGTAAATATATATATATTAACGAACAAGTCTTTAACCAAATCCTATAACGAAACACAACACTAGATGAGCTCGTGTGATCTTATTTCGGACGCTAACTACGTCTGAGAGTGAGACAATAATGAGAATTCCGATTTATTGGATGAGTTTTTCATGGTTTCTGTTTGGCTCTATTGATATTGTCCCTGAGTTATGGGAGCGTAAACATCAATTGAACCATTGGTATCATGTGCCTAGCATCAGGCATGTTTAGAGTGTTAAGGCTTCTCTTCAGTCACATGCAGGCTAACAAGAGCATACAATACCCTCGTTGTGCAAGAATCTAATTAGAAATTTCCATTATTACAAAAACCATTCCTGTCTAGGTCTAGGCACTGTGCAGTCGTCTATGTTTTTGACAGAAAGCCAATTCCAATACTCTTCTGTAATGCCAAGTTCATCAAGCTTATTTTTATAAGCTTGTAAAATACAATCCCTTTTCATCCTCCCTTCTGAGTCAAACTGATCACGGGAAACCTTGTGAAGCCATTTACGCTTCATGTGTCCGCTAAGGAAAAAAGCTGACTGGGGCGGCTTCCGAAGTTTGACAAGCATGGCTAATATCGAGGGTTCTAAACCTTGCAAGGGCTCTCGAGCCGTCCTGGCCTTATGTATAGCAAGGGGAATGGCAACCGTGGCAGTTTCTATAATACAATTACTCGATTGGGGGAAAGCCAACAAAGGTCCATTCAGGCTCGGGAGATGGTTCTCTTGTTGGGCAATCTGGGGCTGAGTCAGAACTTGAGTCTAAAGTGCGGGAAGTGAAGGCGCTCAATGAGCCGGGCTTGCTTACTCCTTGATGGTTCTCTTTTTCATCTGTTTCTTTAACGGATGCCTTTTCCCACTTTGGAAAATGAGTGTGTAAATGGAAAGGACAAAGGGGATTAGGGCGGTATTCCGCAAAGTCATACGAGCCGTCATCTGAGGCTTCAAAGACGATATCGTCCAGAATGTTATCTTGATCAGATTCTCGCCTTATAGTCGCCTCAATGTCCTCGGAATCAGAGCCTGCATCAGATTCAGAATCTTGCTCAATATCGTCCGAATCGGACGTGTCGATAAGCTCTTCCTCATGCCCTCTTCTTTGGTTTGTAGAATCAAGATCCGATACCCCGAATCCAAAAAAATCACCAATCTTCTTCCGTCGAGAGGCGTTCTTCTCCCCGCGAGACAGCCTGCGCTCACGATTGTAATACCCCAGATCATTCATAAAACTTGTGTTCTGCCAGCCATCTCCAGTCGGGTTAGAGTAAAGCCCAGGCTTGTACTCCCGATTCTTCCTGGCCCAGTAGGCTTGAGGACGGTACTGCGATTCCGGCCGGTGTTGCTGGAAGGGATGGAACATAACTCTTTGCTTTTTACTCTGTTTTTTCTTTTTCGCGCTCTCCTTTACAGACTCCGTCTCAGGTATTCCAGGCTGGGCGGCGGCAGCGGCGTCCGCCGCATCCCGAGCCAGTTTAAGTGCAGCAGAAGAAGAGTGGCAGTTAGAGGTATCTACACCAGGGTTCCTTTTGTCCCACTTCGTCTCGTAGCTGACCCAATTCTCGAACTTGATGACATCGTTGGCTAATATTAGTCTTCGCTGGCGAAGCTTGGTTCGGATACGATTAAATTCATTGTCCCTGGTTTTCTGATTCTCAATATGCTCGTCGAGTACCTCTTTGATACATTTGAAGTTTTCGAGATCTTCTTTTATAACGCAAGGGGGGCAGTAGCGCAACACTTGCGTTAGTGAACCTGGGTGTAAAATGTGCTCACACTTTTCTGCGTGCGAAAATTTTACAAGGAGCAACCGTGGTGCGTTATCCGTGTCTAGGGTGTGACTAGATATCTCAGCATTGCGGGGATCCATCATTGAGTTCTGTTGAAGTTGTTCCTGGATCGATGAATTTCCGGCTTGAGGGTTTCCGGATTCCTGTTGCTTGTCTTGCTGGACAGAATCTTCAACCATATTTAAATCTAGAAAAGAAAATATAAAAAAAGAGTCTAGGATCACCGGGCTTGCTGATTTATCGATTAGTTGAGTCTGGTGAATTGCGATATAGAATCAGTTACCAGTGAAACAACTAGCTCTGTGAATTTCCCTGCTTCTGTAATATTGGTTTGCGAGGAAATGTTAGCTCTTGTATGCTGCGACGAGTGTCTTCACAACACAGCTGAGTCTTCGGAGCTTATAAACAATGCACGGCTCAAGTTTCATGTAATAGTGCCGATGACCTGGACGGACTGAACAATGCTGGTCGTAATACTTGTAGTAGCATGAAACAGGGAAATAAAGAAACGAGCCTGTGAGGGATATTGGGGGGTGCAGTATGAACAACTCTTTGTGAGAATATCACGGGTACGTGAACGAGAGTGCCAATGCGAGCTGTTTCTCGATTTCTAGATCAGTAAAATACTCTGGTAGAGGTTGATATCTTAAACATACGGAGGAGCAGAGCGCTAGCCCAAGCACGAAGGCAGATGCTTTTGGCTCCATTTCGGTGAACTTAAAAGCCGGAGCCAAATAATGTCTAATCCTTTGAGACGCTCAGAAGCGGAAACAAAGATAATAGTTGGGAGATCCCATCAAATGGGGGTTGGAAGCATATTTTGCAGTTGTCTGGTTCCAGTCTTCCGGTAAGGTAAAAGTTACGTGCAGTGAGGAAGCAGGGGGGAACACCCTATTTTACCACCGGTTAAGATAGCAAGGATGAACAAGTCAGTGCCGCCTCGTGCACGGTCCTTGTGCACGAGGTGGCAGACTTCTAAGCGAGGATCCGTGCAAGTTTTAACAAACTTTGCCAAAACATCCTAGAATATTAAAAGCGATTCAATACAGACTTTAAGGAATATAAATGTCATTCTGCCCAACTGCAATTGCTAAATAACTATTAATGTGGAGCTAAAATTGCTACAGTCAAAACCCTCTTATTACAATATAAGGTATATTATAATTAATATTCCTTTAATTAATCTTTTTTTAATATAATATTACGATATTCTAGCTTTTAGTAATACTAAGATTATATAGATCCTCCTATTATAATAATCATTTAAAAAATTATTAAGCTATTAAATAAGAAAGTAGAGAATTTAATAGAGAATCTTATTAATATATAATAGAACTTTATATAGAGCCTAATTATAATATATAAATGTGAGGCATAATGCCTAGGCGTACGGTAGGGAGCAGGTAAGCCGAGCATAAGTCATAGGAGAGTCGATGGAAGAGAGGGCGATATAGTAAAGAGTATGGCAATAGCCTCGTATAGAGACGAACCGATGAGGAGAGCAGGAGGGCTGCAAGCCCGAGTAAGGGATAAAATACCTTATAAAAGCTTTACTATAACGTGTTCTGCCTTTACGTCGCCAAATAGGCCAAAAAGACGGAAGTACTCGCGAATCTATTACTACTATAGCGGGATCCAATATATATACTCTTATATATATTTTTATAAGGAATACTAAGAAGATTATAATAGAGCTATAATTATCCCTTAACCCGCCAAAGTTCGTACTACGTTATCGATAAGGATATAGCCAATCACGTAGCTTAGATATTTGGTCGTGCTGAGATATTTAAAGCCATTGATATTTGATCTTCTCCTAGCAGAAGCTCTATATAAGTTTAATCCTTGGTATTAAGTCGATTAAGATAAGGCTGCCAGCATATCGTCTTTGTATAAAACGGAATCCTGCAAATATTGCAGCCGTAGAGAATCCTCGCCGCCCACGCACGATGCTTTGTTGTTCTGTGCACGGACCGTGTTCTTATCGATAACGTAGGACGCTGGCTCTTCAGCGAAAAAACAGGCCGATTTAGGGCACGGGCCAGAACGCCATACTCGTGAAAATTAAAACAAACAACACTATCTTCAAACTACTACAACTCCACCAAGTACTACACCAAGCGGCTGCATGATTGTAGAAGGGCAGAAGGGCAGATAACGCAGTATTGAGCTTGTTAAGCGTTGAATTGTATATAGAAATCAATGTATTGTGTTGTGTTTTGGTGTTGTGTGGCACGTGCCCTAAATCGGCCTGTTTTTTTCGCTGACGAAGAGGCTGGCGGGTTAAGGAATAACTTTATAGGCGTAGATATAATATTATTACTTACTTTTAATTTTAAATATATTTTATATACAAATATAGAATATAACAATACCCTTAGTATTACGATACGGTCGGCTAAATAAGTCGTACCGTTATAAGGGGGTTTGACTGTATTTGTAACGCCAAGAGGTTGTAAAGAGGTTATAAGAGGTAATCAAACAAACTCAATCATTTAGTTAACCTAGAAAGTACGCGAATCCTAATCAGGAATTAGTATAATAAGGCATAATTAAAACAGTGCTTGAATAGTTGGGTTGCAATGCTATCTAAACAAAAACGGTGTATGCAAGATCCTTTATATGGACATTGTGAGGGGACTTTATAGACAGGGGGCTATAAGGACACGATTGTGGAACAGGATAGATTGGTGAGAGAGACGAATCCTTGAGGAGGTAAGGCCTCTAGGATCATAGAGACTATATACTACGGGCACGTGCCTCCGGCACGTAACCGGCGACCATTTAAGGGGCGTCCGGAGGTTATCCTAAAGGCAACCTGAGGTATCCGTAATAATATCCCTTATATTGCCCCCCCCCCCCCTTCTTGCGGTTGGCCCCTAATCGCCATTACCTTGTAGTAGGGAGATTATAAGGGCTCGTCCTAAAAGGGGTTTAGAGAGATAGTAGGGAGATATTAGTAAGCCACTGTATATTATCTATTTATCTAACCCCTGCTTTAAACTCCTAAAAACCTTAATAAGGAAAAAACATAATTAGAGAAAAGACGTAAGGATTGCTAAGAGACCCCTTAAAAGCCTACTGGAAACATGCTGGTAACTACCTAGGCTAACCTAAGGATTTTTATACAACTCTACTTCCAAGCCTTTATGCTAGTCTACAATTAATCGCGAGTATTATAGGTAATTTAGTGTTCCTAATATGGTTCTATAGGACCTTTTAGTATAGGATTTAATATATAGAGCCTTAGCTTGCTGTTGTCTTTAACCTTTAAGATATTAATCTATAATCCTTTCTTATTAGTTCTGTGCTATATATTTAGCGTAGCTCTACTGCCTAGTAAACAGAAGGGATACTTCGCAATAGCGCCTCTAGCTATTATATAATTTGTTAAAAACATCTATAACGTTATTCTTTAATACTGTAGTATTATTTAGGTCTAATTTTATCTATATACGTCTGTAATTGACGTCTTAATTGCCTTCCCCGGCCGCGTAATTAGTTTTTATAAGGAAGTAATAACCAAATAGCTTATACGCGTGTTTCCTTCCTTCTAAATTGCGCTATTATAACGGAGTTATATCAGTAAGGTTACAGCTATTTACTAAAAGGGTATTGGGAGGTAAAGTATAGAGATACCTTACTTATTAAGCTGCTCCTTTTCTTTAATACCTTACTTCCCATTATTACCCTTTATCCAAATTTGGACGTATCTTTAATATATTATTAAGATTTTTTTTTTTCATTATTAATTTAATATGCCTCTTTATTCTCCTGCTAACTACTCTTTTAATCTAATTCCACAGCGTATTCTGGCCCTACTGCTGTATATAGAACCCCAACCTCCGCTAACCCATAACTGGTGCTGGTCCTGCCTAAATAACTTTATATGCACATCCTTAAAAGACCAGAAGTCTAATAAGAAGATTCTGGATGCTTATAATAAAACCTACTATATAAGGTTTAATATCTTTAGTCCTTATAATTAATGCATGCGTACTAAGAGCGGTAGTTATGTTAAGGTAAGCTTTTCTATCCTTAATAGGTTTCCATTGCTAACTTTAGGCTTTAATATAGCCTAGGCCTAAGTGGTAATAATCCTTTAATATCCTTAACTACTATATTACCTAGGCTCTCTCTTATTCTAGCGCCAACGCTAAACATCTAGGTTAAATTTAAGACTATGCTATAGCTATCTACACCGCCTATAATTCCTAGCAAGCTAGCCAGTAATACTTAATAAGGGAGCAAGGTTAGTATACTGAGGATAGGGTAAAGAATAGGGGTAATAAGAAGAAGGTCGCCGTTTACTATAAGAAGGAGTTCGTGTATACGCGTTAAGTTTTAAAAGAGCATAATATAATATAGTATTAGGTAGGTTACCCTTTGGGTACCTAGCGGATAGGCAACTAACAATTGCTATAATAAGGTCTTAGTGGTTCTAGTCTTTGCCAGCTAGCTAATATCTCTGTTTATTCTAGGCTTAAGTGTATCTTTATTAACTACAAGCTTACACCTTAAGAACTTTATTGGTACTGGTTTGGGCCTAATATTAGTGTTAAGCGTTTAAGGATCTCTACTCTATTTACACCTTATTGGCCTGCCTCTGTTTTTATACCTGCCTGTACTCCTACTAAGGGATCTAGATCTGGATCTCATTCCCATTAGCTATTACTTAGTAGGCCAATGGATACTAATTCTGCACCTAGGGATAAGACATAGTAGCTTTTAATTTGGGCATTTAGGATTAATTCTTATATATAGTAGCAATCGGGAAGGCCTTGTAAAGTATTTGGGAAGGTATAGGAACACTATTCCTAATATAGACTAATAAATAGGAATGCAATTCTAGCAAAATACCCTATTAATTCTATGCTATGTATGTAAAAAGGCTAAGGACCTGTCCTGCCTTAGGCCGTAGCCCTAATTAATCCTTATAGTTTCTGGAGCTTGTCCGTTCCATATCTAATTTAACCTATTTACTCTTTGGGGCCTCTCTTAGCCTACCACAAGCTTTCTTTATAGGTTGCGATAATACTGTAGTATTAGAGCGCTTTCTATAATTTGCAGATTATGGACCTTAGTCCCAATATTCTTTTAAAATATCTTTATAATAATTAAGGTAATCCTCTAGTTCCTATATAGAGTCCTTAGCGGGCTAGCCTAGCTATTTAACTTTATATTAAAGCTTATTCTTAACAGACTTATAGCGTAGTATAGCTTTAACCTTATACCACTTGCCTACCACTTTAGGGTGTTTAATTGGGCCTAGACAGAAGTTCTTTTCTAGTGGTAGTCTGTGCTATAGCTCTAGTAGATTTACGTGAAATACTAGATATATATGGGCTATGGATAGGGGTAGCTAGAGATAGTAGGCTAGCTTGCCAATTTATTTCTTAATTTAGAAGGGACCTAGGTATCTTGTATTAAGCTTCTTTAATAGTTAATAGGTCTTGATATTTGTTAAATATAATAAAACCTTATTGCCTACACCAAAATGCTTATTCTAGTGTTTGCGGTTGTACCAAAGTCTCTGCTACTCTTGCGTATCTTATAGGCTCTGCTTTGCATACTTCTATTACTTCTTCTATTCCTTAAGGTATCCTTATACTCTTTAGTAGATATCCTTAGACTTCCTAGTAGGATCCTATAATTGATTATATGGCCTTAGCCAGTGATCGTTGGGTATACTATTAAATCCTAATAGTTGGACGCTATAGGTAATCTGGATTGGTGCAAACTGATATAACATATGTTATTTTAAGTTATAAGCGTACTCTGCGTACGGAAGTAGCTCGCACTAATTGTCTTGCTAGTAGTTTAAATATATTTGTAGATATAACTCTAGTTTCTAGTTCTAGCGTTCCGTTTGCCCATCTATCTGCGGATAGAAAGCCGTACTATAATAGTAGTCTATCTTTAAATAAAAGCATAGATCTAACCAGTACTGGCTTATAAAGACGCTGCCCCTATTAGTGATAATAGAGTGTAGTTAATCTACTTTAAGAAAGTATTTCTCCTTAATTAGGTTTATAAGCGCTTATATATTAATTGTCTTGTTAACGGGAAGGTATTAGACATACTTTAAAAACCTATTAATAAGTACTAGGACCGAATTGTATATTTATTCTTACCTATTTTTTAAGGGCGGGAGATCCGTAATAAAGTCTATAGCGTAATATTACTATAGCTTACTAGCGGGGGGAACTAATTTAAGTAAACCCTATAGCTTATGCCTTTGGATTTTGTATACTTAATACTTCTTACAGTAGCTAATATACTCCTTTACTTCCTGCTTAAGCTTTAGCCAGTAGTATTTATATTAAAGTAATTCCACTGTCTTAACTTAACTATAGTGGCCGCCTAGAGGATCATTATAATTCCTTATAAGAATCTTCTGTTGTAGATTTGCTTCTTATAGCACCTAAACCTTACCATTTCTATATAGTAGGCCCATTAGGTCCAGTTCCCAATTTTAGCGCCTTTTAGCTTCCTTTCCATTACGTTTCTGGTCTACTTCTGCATTAAAGATGGCATAGGAGGCGTTCCTCCGTTATACTTTATAGATAAGATCCGTTAACCTTTTAAATAGTTCCTGGGTAAAAGCTATTTCGCCTTATACTGCTCCAAGTACTATAGATCTTATAACTTCTTAGTGCGCGTACGTTAGGAAAGCTGCTACGAGGTTAAAGTCCTTTGGTTATTATAGGGCTCTGGGTTCCAATTGCTCTATAGCTTTGCTTTTAGTTTAAGGGGATAGCTTAGTAATTAAGGGTGGTATATTACTAGGTTCCGCACTTGTGTTAGAGATATCCTATCTAGGTATTTTTAGACCCTTATTGGCAACGGACTGGGTACCAGCCAGAATGTTAGTAGAGACTAATAGGGTTTATACCGCCTAAGACTTAGTATATAGAGCTATAGGTGCTTAAGCATTTTATACCTAGAGCTTGTTCTGCAATATAGGGAGTAAGATATCTATTATCTATTTTCCTTCTCCCATTTTAAAGCCTTTGGCATAGTCTGGCTATTGTGACGGTTTGTTAGCAGGGTTATTTTCCCCTAGCTTATATTTAATCTTAAAGTTAAATTATGCAAGCTCCTCTGCCTATCTGGCTTGTTAAGGTATAAGCTCCTTTATAGTTATAAAGTAGCATAGATTATAATAATCTGAGAGTACATAAGTGGCATAACTCGCGTGCTTAAGGTAGTGTCGCCACTATTTAAAGCAGTTCCTTATTATAGGTATAATACCTAACTTTAGGTCCCTAGAATTTTCTACTATAGAATACTACTAGTCTCTAGTAGAGCTGGGTAGCGTCCGGATACCTATTAGGTTGCAGTAGGATACCAACAAGGGCAAAATTTAATGTATTAGTAACTATTATTAGTGGCTAATCTAGGTCAAAATGCCGCAATAGTGGAGCTTCTATAAACTTTATATATAGTTCCCAAAAGGCTTCCTGGACCTTTCTAGGCCATATCCATAGTTTATACTATTTAGTTGGTCCCTTCTTAGTTTTCTTCCTTCCCACCTTTAAGCTTTTTGCTTCTTAGGCCGGGTTTTAGGAAGCTTCAGCAACATAGTTAGATAGGTGTTAGGCAATATCTAAGTAGTTATAGATAAAGCGCCTATAGAAATTAGTAAAGCCTAGGAATACTTAAACATCCTAGTAGCTCTCTAGCTCTAGCCACTCTCGAATCATCTATACTTATATTAGGTCTATAACTATACCTATAGGCGTTATAATATAACCTAGGAACTTAACCTGCTTAGTATTAAAGACACACTTTAACGCCTTAGTATAGAGGCCTTAATTATCTAAGCGTTCTAGTACTTTACGGACATGTTACTTATGCTAATTTTTATCTTCTAAGTAGATTAGAATATTATCTAAGTAGATAATATATATGCGGTTAACTAGTCCCCCTAAGGCTCTATAAATGTATAATTAAAATATTATAGGCGCATTGGCTAGCCCAAAAGGTATTACCATATACTTAAAGTGGCCATATTAGGTTTTAAAAGCGGTCTTTCACTTATCCCCTTCTTTAATATAGAGCCTATAATAGGCGTCTTGTAGGTCTAGCTTTATAAAGATCTTCGCCCTAGATAGTTAATCTAGCATTTTACTAACCAGTAGTAGTGGGTAATAGTTCTTAATTATAATCTTATTAAGACTGTAATAGTCTATATATAGTCTTATAGTCCCATCTAGTTTTAAAATAAAGAGGATTGGCGCGCCTGCCAGTGACTTACTAGGCTATATCCATCCCTTTTCTAGTAAGCCGTTAAGGTACTCCTATAGGATTTTAAGCTCTTTACAAGAGAGGTTGTAGATAGGAAGGTTTAGTAGTTATTTACCTTCTTCTAAATTAATTGTATAATTATATTCTGAGTTCCACTAAAGGACTTTTACTTACCTACCCAAAAATACCCTTAGTAAGTCCCTTAAGCCTGCTAGGATATTTAATAAATTAGGGTTGCGTTCATCCTCTATGTTATTATTAGGTAGGTCCCAGAGGTCCCTTAGGACGCTTATAGGCAGCATTGCGCGCTATAGTGGCTATTTATATATAGTTACCACTGTATATTAGACAGTTTTATGCAGTAGCTAATAGAGGGTAGGAAACTCTTTAATATAGCGTTTAAGGTGTTATAGCATACTCTCTGCGTATTACTTAAGCCAGAGTAACCTATAGTGGTGAAAGTATCTTATAGAATCTTTAAGATCGCCGCCTCCCTATAGTGTCTCTACAACCTGTTTAGTAGTTCCCTATAGGGTATCTATTACAAAAGGGTTATCACCTATACTAGGCTCTATACCCATCTTACTATAGAACAGGGGTTAGATCTAATACTCCTTTAGGTGTAGGGTATATACTATTTCTCCTAGAGCTATATCTTCTAGAATATCTTTTAAGCTTATTAATAAAATACACCCTTTTAATTCTTTATTGTTTTACTATTTAAAGGCTCCTATTTTAAAGTGTATTTTAGGATCTACTTCTATAAGCCAAGGATATCTAAGAATAAGGTTATAGCCTATAAAGTTAGCCGCCTAGAAGGGTTACGGGCCAACTACCTTAGTGCGGTTATATATATTGGCCACTAATACTATAAGCTTATAGGTACTATATAGTTTAATCTAATGCTTATCTAGGAACCCTATAATAGGTTTCCGCTACTTTAGTAATAGGATAAGCTTATACTCTTTTACGAAATTATATTATATAAGATTAATTTCGGCGCTGCTATTATATAGTGCTTGGAACTAACATACCTTGCCTATAGGGAGTACTATTTCCAGCTTAATAGTAATACAGAGAGTCTCTTCTTCTATATCTTGCCCTAGTTACAGCTAGGAGAGGTCTATAACTAGGGCTTTTCTTTTTTTAAATTATTAGTGCGGTTATTGCCCTGCTTATTTTTCCAATTAGGTTTACCTCTAGAGAAGTTTTCTCTTAACTTTTTAGAGTGTTCCCATAAGGGTGCCAGACGGGTATTAGGTTGGCCCTAAGAGTCTTTCCTACTGATTAAGGTTCTTAACTTTAACCCTTCCAGATTTCTTTTTAAGAACAGCTTCTTTAAAGTTTAGGTCTGCCCTACGTTACTACTAGAGTGCCTATATTTTTAGTTACCCCCTAGCTTTTTACCAGAAGAGGTCTAGTTCCTTACTATATTCTTAGCATTTAGAACCGCTTGTTTAAAATCCGTATATATAGTAATCCGCGATAGGGCTCCCACGCACTTTATTTTATTATAAATTGCTGGCTTAATTCTAGCCTAGATAAATCTGATTTTCTCCTTCTTATAGATACTACCGTCCTTATTTTTAAAGGGCTCTGGATCTATTAGTTAAGCACGAGTTTCTATAAAGTTTATAAACTGGTAGAAATTATAGCGGTTAAGCTATATCCCATTCTAAAATGGTTCTGCGTAATTATATTATATAATATACGGATCTTAAGTCCACTTCTTTAGAAAGGTTTGCAGCTACAGCTATATAGTAATTTGCTCTCCATTAAGCTAATTTAGTATAATTTAGTTTAGGGATTAATTTTTAATCTTACTAATAATCTAACGGGTACGCTCTTTAGTATTATTTTATATTATTAGCATCTTAAAGAAGTTATCTATTTCACAAACCTAATTATCTAACTATTAGGCGTTAGGTCTCTAGCGGAGTTCTAAACTACTAAAGGCCTTAGCTAGTTAGTTTATGTCCTTTTTCCATTTGCTATATAGATACCTCTCTAAGTCTTCTATACCTCCTTAGGTAGGTACTAGGTATCCCCTAGGAGGCCCTTAGCCTTAGCCAGGTTATAAAAGATTTTATTTAGCTTAGATTAAGCTTTACTAGATCTAGACCTACCCCTAGAGGTTTTTAATATGTTTATTAGTGGCTCCTTCCTATATAGCTTCTAAGAGCCTTATAGCAGCTTCCCAATATCCTCCTTAAAGAAAATTGGTGTAGGGCTTTTAACTTTCTAACCTTAGGCCTAGGGAAACTCCGGCTATAGAGGTAGTATTAGTACTAGTAGCTAATACAGGTTTCCCTATAAGGCTTAAGTTTTAAGTTAGTAGTTAGGTTAGATTGCCTAAAAGGGTAGACCTGCTTAGCTTATAAGCAGTCTATACGCCACCACTATGCTAATTATAGGCTGGTGGTCTTCTAGAAGGGTTCCAGTTAGGTCCCTAATTAGGCATATTAGTATATTCCTCTAGCATTTCTAGTTTAGGGGAAGATTTTAAGGTTATGTCTAGCGCTTAATCTTCTAATTAGCCTAAGTGGGGCCAGAGGGGTTCTAGCTACTTTCTAGCAGTGTTGCGACTATTATAGAGGGTGTCTGCGTTTTCTTTAGCATTACCAGTAACCATAGGTATGCAAGAGTCTTTAAGCTCTTGGTATATCTAGGTGTTAGGGCTTATTTGGCCGTCTTACCTAGAGGTTTATATTATCGCAATCTCTTGCTATTAGAGGGACCTTCCTGCCTTAGCGCGACAGCTGTCTATAAGGTATTTATAGAGTTTCTATTTAGGTCGTTGCAAGATTTTAAGGGAGAATGGTAGATATAAATAAAAGATGTAAATAAACAATCTAGTTCTTAAAGCCAGCTGCCCTTCTAAATGGAGTAGGAAGGATTTAAATGTAAGGGGACTTTGTAGACAGGGGGCTATAAGGACACGATTGTGGAACAGGATAGATTGGTAAGAGAGACAAATCCTTGAGGAGGTAAGGCCTCTGGGATCGTGGAGACTATATACTACGGGCACGTGCCTCCGGCACGTGACCGGCGACCATCCGAGGGGCGTCCGGAGGTTGTCCTGAAGGCAACCCGAGGTGTCCGCAATAATATCCCTTATAGACATTTCCCAGTGGTAACAAACTGCTAACTTTTCTTTTTCCAGCTCGTTCAAGGGTGCATTGAAATTTCCAGGAAAATCACAGTGGAATTACCAAAGACTTCTTTCAGCCATCATACGCAATTTCGGAATCTCCTGCAGATAGCAGCCTTGGCTGATAGTCGAGTACGTTCTTTCTCACTTCCTCTGCCAATTTTCTATGATCATTAACATCCCACCTGTGCGGTATGGTGAGCCCTATCGTAGTAGCATTATAGCCACCCATGATCAAGCAAGTTGTACGCTGGGATTGCAGCTTATGTTGCCGGAAAAATGATATAAGAGAGCGTAATACTCCAGTCGGGTCAGGCCACATTTCAGGAAATTCGCTGTAATTGAGATATTCGTGCGCTCTCATGTACAGATACTGTTCTTGATTGGAACAATCATCTGAGAGAACGAGAGTGAGGTGGAGTTCTTGAAGACCAGTAAACAATAACACATATTTCGGAGTAAGAACGTCTATCCATCGGGAGCAGCCGTTGAATTGGGTGATGTGCAGGTCTAGATGCATATTGCGGATAAATTGACCATGTAGCTTCATGGATAGCGCAAATTTCTCGAAAGTGAGTACTGGGTCGTGGCTCCTTGCATGGCCTCCTAAAATCGAGAAGATATTGCTACTGTAAAGAATAGGTAGCGACTCATGGTATGTTTGCTTGCTAACATGAAGCAGGTCTAGACGCAGATGGCGTACGTGATGCATGCAATAGTCATGTCGGGAGATCTGACCGTACAGTTCAACTTCTGCGAATTCGAACCGGTTGGTCGAAGATGCACCTCCCTTGCTAAGGCGGTACGCGTCTTCTAATGACTTTTTAACCCAACAAACAAAGTGTGTGAGGCTCGGCTGATCACTATAGGGGTTAATGACTCTAATATGTATGGTATGCCCACCAAGTACAAGCTCCCAAATCTGGTCTCTGAGCTCGCGTGGGAGTTGAAAGATGGGTGATTCCGAATTGCGCAGTGTGCTTGGTAGATTAGCTGATTTGAAAGGTTTAGTATAATGACTTGCTCACATGTCATTTAATTTATTCGTATCCATATCGCCTACTGACTCGCCATACTCGAGTTGAGCCGTCTGCGGTTTCTTCTGGGGATGTTCCGCATCCTGCACGGGATTGGGGCGTTTCATCGGCGGCATCTCTGGGAACCACTTTTGAAGCTTTAAGATACACGTAGAAGACTTCACGTGGCCAGATTCTAGGTAGCTAACGAATTTAGAAGGATGCGGACAATTCACCGAGGTCAGAGCGAGGGACTTTGAAGCCGCTAATGTAAAGATGTTGGTCCGTAGGCTATCAGGGGGTTGACAAAAGCCTACACCCAGTAAATATTATGGGCTTTCGAAGCTAAATAGAGCAGTTGTCGTTTTTTATGCGACGGTTGAGATAAGATGAGAAGAGCCGCTCAGCCCTACGAAGGCCAACCGCGCCAAGCTGAGGCGCTAGCGAGTCAGGCTTCGAGTTGCATCCAGTTCACGGCTCTCATCACTAAGACCGCTATCATCACGAATACAGCTCCAAACATAAATATCTCCTTCCTGCTGTAAATCCTCAAAATGCCTCCAAAACGCATGACCGCAAATCCTCTCAAACCCGCACGCCATCGTCCCGGAAAACCACTTGCAGAAGAAGCCCCCGAATCTTCAGAAGACTCTTCAGAAGAAGAAGAGGAGGCACCTTCGAAACCTGCTCCCCCGAAAGCATCCTCCTTCCCTAAAGCTGCACACCAAACCATTGACCTAGCCTCCCGCCGCCGCGATGTCGCTGCGCAGCAAGCAGCTGAAACCCTCGCAAGGCAGAAACTAGAAGCAGAATTTGAGACAGAGAGCGAGGAAAGTTCTTCAGAAGAAGGCAGCGAAAGTGGCAACGGAGAGGAATCTTCAGAAGAGGAAGAGGAAAGCAGCTCTGAAGAAGAGGCGCCGCGCCGGAAACTTCTGCGCCCTGTTTTCTTGAAAAAGAACCAACGGCCCAGCGCCGCCTCCGCGAACCAGAAGTCTGAAGAGGATGCACAAGCGGAAGAGGAAGCACGCCGGCGCGCCGCGGCCGATGCACTCGTCCAAGAACAACTGGAGCTTACAGCAGCAGCCAAAGCAGCTGGTAAGAAAAACTGGGACGACGAAGACAACATCGGCGATGCGGATGCAATTGACGATACCGATGACATCGATCCCGAAGCCGAGCATGCTGCTTGGAAACTCCGCGAACTGATGCGCATAAGGCGAGAGCGCGCCGCCATCGAAGCCGCTGAAGCCGAGTGCGCAGAAATTGAACGCCGGCGTAATCTCACCGCTGCAGAAAGGGAGGCAGAGGACCGCGAATTCCTCGAAAAGCAGAAGGAAGAGCGTGGCGATAAGGGTAATATGGCTTATATGCAGAAATACTTTCATAAAGGTGCATTTTTCCAAGAAGATCTGAAGGACCAAGGACTTGATCGGAGAGACATCATGGGATCACGCTTCGCAGACGACGTCACAAATAGGGAACTGCTACCGGAGTATATGCAAATTAGGGATATGTCGCGGTTAGGAAAGAAGGGGCGCACAAAGTATAAAGACCTAAAGAGTGAGGACACAGGGCGCTGGGGTGATTTTGGAGATAGGAGAGGTCCAAGGGGCGATGGTTACCCGAGAGATGTAGATGAAAGGTTTAGGCCAGATAGGCCAGGAGGAATAGAGGGAGCGACAGGTGCGAATGCTGGACCTTTAGGGGAAAGGAAGAGGGCTGGGGATGAGGGGGGAAGAGAAGGGAAAAGGGCTAGAGTTGATGAACATTAATGAGCCTGAGGCACGAACACACATATTAAACATTTAGCATGGCGTACCGAGATCTTTATAGAGCATTACAAGGCGTTTAGGGATGAAAAGCGCTTCGAGTACTTGCCTGAGGCCAACCCCGCATAAAATAGGTTGGAATGTATATTTATTGTAAGCGGGCCATCACTTAGTGAGAATCTTGGGCTCGAATTTGTTAAGTCTTTGGATGTTAATTGGAGATATTAGTTGAAATGTGAGAAACCTAAGCGGAATTTCGTTGCAAGATGACGCCCCGTCTCTAGTAGTCTCAAAGATGAAATAACGACTTGCCATGCATGATTATTGCACTCCAAGGCCTTTAAATTTTGCGCTGATAGGACCGGAGGTTATAGTGGACCCGGGATAATATTCTAGGCCAATAAATATAGTATTGTCTTCGGTAGTGTACATATGTATTCCTATATAACGCAATGTTCCTGACACGCTGCATCATATTCCCGTAATCCACTCTGTCCCTAAGGCCCTTCAACATTCCTCTTGCCATCTGCAATCTCTTTCTGCCATTCCGGGTTAAGAGGGTGCTTTGGGTCATAACCAACGCTCTTTACGATCCCCAACCCTTTCGTCCTACCCTCACGGAATAGTATTCGATCTCCAACTGTCAGATACTCTGGTCTCTGCATGAATCTGAACGCCACTAATGCTCTATCTCCTGTCCGGATATACGAGCGGTCGATGTCAATGATGGCACACGTTTGAGAAACGGGTCCCACGTGAAGCATAGCCTGGTATTTTGTTTTGATGGTGGTCGCGTGAGAAAGGATGAGGACTTCAGCGATGAATTCACGGTATACTTTTGGTTGCGTATTGTTATCAGGTTTGTGGAGGACTACCATACCTTTCCTCACATCTTTCCGTCGCACATTGCGCAAGGCAAGAGAAGCAGACTGACCAGCGGAGCAACCAGGAGCTTGAATTCGTTTGCGTTCAATAGAGCGAACTTTCGTCGTTGTAAATTGACCAATAGAGTCAGGTCCGATCAAAATGGTGTCTCCCGTATGGACAACTCCACTTTTAACGACTCCGGAAACCACCGTCCCCACGAAGGGAACAGAGAATGTGTCGTTTACGTGGAACTCGAACGCTGCATCCGCATTGTAACTCCCGTGGTGCGGAAGGATGTTAAGGAACGTGCGGACAAGATCAAGATTGTCGCCTGTAACATTAGAAACTTGGAATATAGGGCATATTCGACGAGAGATAAATTGGGTCTGCGTGCCATGATGTTAGTGCAATCCGTTAAGAAAGGGTATCGTAAATAAGGACTTACTGCCGTGTTAATGCACTCTTCGCGATTCTTGATGAATATCGGGATTTTCCTGGCCCCTGGAGATTTCAGGATTTTAGTCAACTGAGTGATGGTCTGCTCGAGAATTTGAGGCGGGCAGATGTCAATTTTAGTGATGACTACCATGACTGGGACGTTGAGCGCTAGCGCAATTCCAAGATGTTCTCTAGACCCAGGTTAGCTGTTATTCCTCTAAGGTCGAGTGATGAAAACAAACTTGCTCATGCCAATTAGGCCATTATTAGCAGCCACCATAAGCAAGCAGTAATTTGGCTCACTGCTCAGCAAGCCAAATACGGTGGTTCGCAGATACCTCTCGTGACCTGCCAGATCAGTGAAGCTAATTACTTTAGCCTTATCATGATTAGCTGAAGCATTCCTGAGTTGACAATGGCATTTCAGCTCACAGATCGTCTTCCGATTTCCTCCCAAGTCAATTTCCTCCCGGCTACGTTTGAAGAAACGACTTCCCCCCTGCTGTCAAATCCCATAATCTCCATGCTAACAGAGCTGGTCCGTCCGCTCTCAATCTCGTGCTTGTGACGGAAGAGATTTACACGAGCTCTACCTCGTCCATCATCAAGTCCTCCTTTCACAAGGACACCTAACATTGTACTTTTCCCGGCGTCAACTGCGACAAGTTAGCGAACGTCTTTGCCCGACAGTCCCAAATTGATTTTACCATTTCCGACTACCGCTATGCGAGTCTCAATGACGTCGTCAACCGTCTCCGGTTTCCGTCTAATAATGAGCTTCCCACATGCGCCTTTATCTTTTGGATTAGCCGGTCCCACCTCTACCTCCCCACCAACATTTCGCGTCATAAGGACTCTGCAATCAGCATTAACTCCACAGGCAGCCTGCTCAAGCCGGGAAAGAGCACCGTCCCATTCCTCTTTCGAGAAATTCATAGAGTCTCCACTCTCCTCAAGGCCCAAATCGAAGAGAGCCTCCCCATATCCCTCAGTCAAGCGTCCTTGCAGGTATTCCGTCAGAGTCTTTACGTTCTCTTCGGCGGGATTGAGGAGGAGGGCTTTTAAAGGGACATGGCTCGATTCGTCAGCAAGACCAAGCTTGTCAATGATGTCGAGCTCATCGTGGTCCTCGAGGGCAGCCTGAGCTTGTCCTGGAGGACGTCTGAGTGCCTGTTGCTTCTGGACATAATCGGCGAAGTCGCTGAGGGCCTGAAGCGGTGATACTAATCAGCACATATTATATTATACCGAGAAATACTTATTACAGATTCACCCTTCCGCCGCTCCATTTGTGTTTGTTTTATAGGTCTCGAAGTCATGATGTCGTCCTGTGTGCAGTTAGGTTACTAGTGTTTTCCGTAACGCTATTCGACAATAGTTTCGTATTGTGTTGAAGCTGAATATTCGTGCGGAGTAAATGCCGTCCATGAGATTATTCTGAGCTTTCATTGAGGCTTGAGATGTTAGGGGTGGTTGTGGAGAGCTCTATGAAAAAGTAGCCGGTGATGCTGGCCTTTTATCGATAGCGGACGAGTCATGCCAGACTCTCGCATGACGCCTTGACCAGAACACCAAATATGTAGTCTAATTAATTGACTCACAGCTCTAAGCCACAAAGCATCGTGAGTCTTTATGAGAGATGGAATCACTGGCTTATCGATAATACTGAGTTTCCTTCTTAACGGAATTGCCTGGTTTTGTTCCTATTCGTCTCTTAGGACCTTCCGCTGGCCACCGAAAATATTATCCCTTCCACTGGTAGGGTTCACGAAAGTTGGACCGTGCGCGAACAACAGAATCAAAAGTACGCGTATGGCCACAGAGCCTTGATCCTATTGATTCTATTGGCTGACTCTTATCAATAACCGTAGGACCCATTTTACCAGCGGAAGGGATAAGGGCTGGAATTTAGTAAAGGGCGGAGGCTCTAGCAGGCGTAAGGGTAGGCCCGCTTAGCCGCACGGCCCGCCCACTCGCACACACCAACACCAAAATATCGTCAATTTCAATAATTAATTACTCCACCAAAATGGGTGATCTTTTGGCGCTACAAAGTGCACTAGCTGATTTGAATCTTCAAGAACATCCTAATATATCTGAGGCGGCCCGAAGGCACGGCGTTGAGCGATCAAAGTTGTCGAGACACTGGCGCGGCGTTCAAGTGTCAATGGAAGAGTATCACGAATCTCGAACCTATATGACCAACGAACAGGCTCAAAGCCTTGTAAATTACATAAATCTACTCACAAATCGAGGGATTCCTCCTACGCCGCCAATGGTTAAACGCTTTGTTAAAGATATTACTGGAATTGACGTTGGAAAGAACTACATTAATGAGTTTTGGCGGAAGTTCGATGACCAGCTTCTTGGTGGTTATATTGCTCCTATAGATCTTAAACGCAAGAAAGCTGACAACGCCTTTTTATACGGCTTATATTTCGAGATCCTCCGTCAAAAGATTAAGCAATATGGTGTTCTGCCGGAAAATACGTACAATATGGACGAAAAAGGGTTCCTGCTTGGGTGCCTCATAAAGCTCTTCCGGATCTTTAGCAAGAAGGCTTGGGAGGATGGCCACCTTAACGGTGCAGGCCAGGATGGAAATAGAAACTGGATAACCATTCTGGCGACGATTTGTGCCGACGGGACTCATATTCCACCTGCTATTATCTATCCTTCAGAGGGCAGCGATATCCAGCCAAATTGGCTTTAAGATTATGAGCCTGAACAGCAGCCTGCCTTCTTTGCTGCTTTAGAGAATGGGTGGACCAACAATAAGATTAGCTACGAGTGGCTTACTAAAATCTTCGACCGCTATACTAAGCGCAAAGCTGGCTTGAATAAAGAGTGGAGGCTTTTGATCTGCGATGGCTACGGCTCTCATCTAAATATGGAGTTCCTTGACTGGTGTCATAAGAATAAGATTCTTGTGGCTGTATTTCCTCCACACAGCATACATAGACTTCAGCCTCTTGACGTCTCGTTGTTCTCGCCACTAGCAAAATATTACAGCCGTGAGCTTGATTACCATATAGCATATAGCCAAGGGCTTGTTTCTGTGGGCAAACGACACTTCTGGAGGTTCTTTTGGGCCGCATACAATCACGCCTTTACGCCAGATAACATCGCTAGTGGATGGAAAAAGACTGGAATCCATCCGTTCAATCCTGATGCTGTTTTAGGCCGTCTCCCAAAGCGTACGCGTAAGGAGTCTCCACTACCTAAAACCCGACTTCAGACGATCCAGCCACTTCAGCCTAATGATAGGACTAGTATGCGAAACCTGCTGAACGCTGTAGTGGGTAGGACAACGAGAGAGGAGCTTCAGCTACGCTCAACCTTTTGGGATATGCAGGTAAACAACGGACTTCTTACGGAAGAGGTTAATGGGCTTAAAGCAGCCCTCTGTGATAAGAATAACAAGCAAGCTAAGAGCAAGGGTCTCTTTGATGAATTGCGCGATGCTGGAGAGGGTAATTTCCTATTTTTAAGCCCTGCTAAAGTTCAGCAAGCAAGGGACCTAAAGACCAAGCGTAAGCAGGCTAAGATAGACGAACAACGTGCCATTGAAGAGAGAAAGGTCCAACGAGTAATTGCGAAAGAAAATAGGCTGCGTATAGAGGCAGAAAAGAGAGCTGCTCGGCTTGCTGATCAAGCACGCAGGGCTGCGGAAAAGGCGGCAAAGAAAGCTGAACAACAACAAGCAAGAGAGGATCGTGAGGTAGTCAGGCAGCTTCGTCAAGCGGCTAAGGCGGTTAAAAGGACACCTAAGAAGAAGAGTAATAAGGTGTTTGGTCAGGAAGTTCAATCGACCGAGGTAGTAGAGGCAGAAGAGCTTACCGCTACACCCCCCCCTCGGCATACGCGAACAAGGAAAATAAATCTGCCACAGAGGCTTAAGGACTACGAGCTCTGATTGGCTGGATTCGCAGCTTCTTAAAGTCTCATCTACCAGAATTATATAAATAATAGATTTTGTATGGCGCGAATAGCCTCAATTTTGCTGAGTGGTGATGCTAGATTTGGCCTGTGCGACTGGGCGGGCTGTGCGGCTAAGCGGGCCTACCCTTATCGCGTACGGATATGATCGTAGCGGAAGATGTTCGTACAGACTGTAGAATTTATGATCAATGAAAGCAGTACCAACTCCTACCAACTCCAGCCAACTAAGGTGTTAGCGACGTAACAGGGCATGCCGGCCTTCCTAGGTATAGTAAGAAAAACTAATGTCTGAGCAGAGCAGAGCAAGCCTAATACTTCAGTTTGGCCAAGGAAAACCCAGCTAATTCCGAATATCCATCCTAATAGACTGGAACCCTGCTTTAAACAGTATTAGAATAAATGAAGTCATCATGTTCAGAGCCTCTCTCTATATTTAAGTCCCACCCTAATAACACATATAGCTCATTCTCAAATTTGATGTAGCTGGGCTCTAGCACCGACTGAAATTCAAAGGCGGTCACACTCGCATTGTGGAAAGAATTGAAAGTGAGAATATCAGGACTGCTAAGTTTATTGTCTAAATTATTCTCGAATCTAATTTATATTAATGTCAACAGCCTAATATCCAATGGCGAACCTTGTCTTGTATGCTGGCCTAGCATATTTTGCTGCATCATGAAGATCCGGGTATCAAGCCTAGTAATCCTTTCCAATGCTCTGAGGCTGGGGACTTCACTGCACTTAGATGTAACCATCGGCACAACGCCAGAACATTCCAGGCTGCCTTCGATGTCGAGAGTTGGAGAGTGTCCTTGAATGTCGTTATTGCAAACGAAGAGATATTAGATTAGAAAAAGCAGACAGGCATCAATGAATGATCCTTTTGTGGCGGAATACACAACGCAACAATCTCATTGTTTCATGCTTCACGGCGCAAATAGAGGAAAAGGGAGCCCAAAGGAATCCCATGATCCTCCGACAGAGCATAGGGCCTTATGATGAGCTTTGCGAGGGGCCACCGCGGCCAAGATCCGGGCAGTAACACTTGGCAGTAACTTTACTGCCCGAATCTTTTGATCAGCGGCGGCTTAGCAGACAGTCAAGGTAGCCAAGGCACTACTCGGGCACCTATTTTACTAGTAAAAGCCATACAAATGCAATGTTCACCAATACCCCCACCCCGGAATGCCCCGCAGGCTGCCGCACGGTAAAACGGAGGTGCACGTACTTTTGTTACCACCAAGATTTGTTAATTAACACCGCTCAATCGCCACCCAAGCTCTATATATATGGCAATGGCTCCATGCGCTCTATACTAAGATTCTCATCCAAAATGGACGCTCCTATAGTTACTCCTGCCGCCGCGCCTTAGGAAAATCAGTCAGTCAAATAGAAGGCTTATAAGAAGCCAAGAAATGAGAATGCGATTGCGGTGATGTAGGCTGCTATTTAATCAATCCTTCCTAAACACTTGCTCGAGCCGGAAGCTGGTAAGCACTCTAGCCTTCTAAATAGGTGTATCTTGTAGCTTTAAAGAAAGAATAGGAATGGAACAAGCTGCCGCAGTGGATTTGGGTCCATTGGATAAACAACCTCCCCTAAATTACCTCCCTCGGCCCCTCTCCCAACGGCACAGATAATATAGCATTTTTTAGTACATCTAAATTACAAATTAGTATTGTGGGACCCACTAAATATAATAATATAACCGTGTGGTGGTATATCTCAGAGTACTTCGGTGTTAAAACACCCGGGATATTTATTATCTGCCACTAACTTGCTCTTCTCCCTACCTCTTAAATCCTTATTTAAGTAACAACAATACTGGCAAGACAGTTCCAATTATGCACTTAATTATTCTATCTAAGGCCGAGCAGGTATACGTGGCCATTTAACTGCATTTAGCGACTCTAGCAAATGCGACTGTTCCCAACCAACAGTGCTTATTTATAACCCACTGCCTTGCTTTATTAAAGCCATTACCTTCTGCTATGCTTAATATGTATATAAAGGAGTCCTCCGTAACTTAATTAGGCTCTGCTATCAATATTGGTAATATTAGTGGGGGGCAGTCGGATTACATTCCCCCAAGTTTAATACCACACCAAGTATTACGACTTTTCTGCAGTAACCAAGCAACCCCAAATATTGTTAGGCTAGCTTCAAATTCAAAGTAATTATAGAACTTATATTTCCACATGCAATACCATGCTAAGGATCACGATGTAGATTGCTTAAGACATGGCTTTATTACAATGCAATGGCTCTATGCCGATTGATTAATCCACGGCTCTAAAATCTAGATCTATAACACTAAAAACAAGCTCAAAGCCACTGATTTTACACCGGCAGAATGAAACTTGGCAAGAGATTCGGGCAGTAAAGTTACTGCCAAGTGTTACTGCCCGGATCTTGGCCGGGGCCACCGCAGATGAAATCTTGCAAGAAGAGGCAAGCCTGGGTTGCCAAGTTTTTGGTATACTTGAGGACAATCGGTGTGAGACGACACCCAACCTTCTATGCTCATTCATATCTTCCAGGTCGTAGTAATACCTAGAAAGCCGGATGTTGCGCAGATTTTCAATCTTGTCGGAGCTGTCTTCCCCAAGCCCATCGCTCTTGGAATCGTCCCTGTCAGAATTGCCGCTGTCGGAAATATCGTTAGAAATGTCGTTACGGCAAGGCTGTTCAAAATAGTCCTGATCAACACACAGTTCGGTAGCATAGAACCCTTTTTCATGAAATTCTGCAAGTTTGACAAAGAAAATGATATGGGAGGCTGGCTTCAAGTCGCTCAAGCAATTTCATTTTCTGATATTTCGGTTGCCTGGAGATCACACCAAGATTGGGTGCCAAGAGTATGTGCCATGAACTTGCAAGAGAATGCAAGAGAATCCGCGTCTGCTAGAGCGAGGAATGAACCAATAAGCTGCCATACCTCAGGAGGCAGTTTACGAAGAAAAGGTAACTCTAAAGAGGATGGGGGTTTAACGGCGGTGCGGTCGGCAGCGGCTGAGATATAGGCGATTGAGTTGCGTGGTTGAGAATGGGGTGCGTGGCGTGCTATCTTAGTCAATGGTATACTGGCAAAGCGAACCTCTGATTGGGATGAATGCAGCCCTTCCAACCCCTGCCTGGTGATTGTATCATCCATAAATACTGCTCGTTCTTCGCAAGGCATTTAACGTCTTCCAAGCAAACAGAAAAAATCTGTTCTATAAAAAATTCCGCACACACGACAGAGCCTCGTGATGTTCCCAACCCGTTCAGATCTCTCCACCCTCCTCTGCAAAGCCGTCCCTTGCTCTCTCAACCAGCAACGGCATGTCTCGGGTACACCTTCTCCTTAAGCCCCAACGACAGCTGCGTGATCAACTGTTGAACTAAATCGGATTTCCTTACTACCATCTTACTACTGTCTTCAAGACTAGAACTCTATGTCTCACGACCCCACTACTTACCATCGTATGTCTCATCGAATGTCTCATCGAATGTCTCATTACCTATTTCCATTACCAATTACTGACTGAATGACGACGTAGTCGTCAGTCTATTTGTCACCTACCTGATGTATATAGAGAGCTTCTAGAGCCCTCTTTAATAAACAGAGTTCTCATTCCTGATGGTCCGTTCAACATCAACCCAACCTAAGATAACGGCAGAACCATCTGTCCTTCCCAAATCATCTATGCAGGGCAGAATGTGGATTGCTGCAATTTCAATTGCGTATCTGGATCCACATTGCAATTAGCAGAACAAGCTTTGGGAATAGCCGGTTTGTGTTTGACTACACCACGTCGGGTGGTGTCTATAACTGGTCCGGACTCTCAGAGGTTAGAGGGCCGCTATATGCGGAATATGGGCTGGTGGCTCGGAGGAGTTGAGGGAGTTAGTATATCACTGAGCGGAGCGCGCAGATTGCAAAGCAGAGCTATAAATTGATAGTCTGCTTTGTTAGACTTATTTGTGTATTATGTATGCGTGAGCCTGGATGAGAAATCGGCTGCATATTGGATTCACATTACACAGCAACACCTCTCTCGCTGCAGTACTTTGCAACCTCCTTCCTCAAAGATTCCTGCTGAGAACGTACAGTCTCCATGATATCATTTGTGCCAGATATTGAAATGCAATGCGAAGATACATCAGTCATTTGGGAGAGCACGGCTTGAATCTGGTTTGGCAGCCACTGTAGAAGCATGATCAACGTGAAGTTCAGCCGAAGCGGTTTAAAGAAGAGGCGGTTTAAAGAATGGGCGTTTGCTCACTGTAATGATGGGGCTTCCTCCCGTAGCAGTTGGATGTGAAGTACGTTTTAAAATGTATTCCCTTGTGAAGCACCAGTGACGCCAGCGAAAATCACGGACTTGATCCAAAGCACGGAGATACAGCGCTGCTGAAAATCTATCCTCTAGTGCATACTGCTTCAGTCCTGTTTTTCGTGCACAATCACGCACCTCCTCAAGAAACTCGCGATGATTGCCAGGCCGGTAGGAACGAAAATCATTAAGAATTTCTGTCAGTGGCGTCTTGGGCATCTCAATCTGAAGTAGGTTGTCGCACAGCGGAATCTTTAATAACTTAGTTAATATAAAATCTAGAATATTGCTAGGAGAAATACTCCAGCAAAAGGTAAAGGGCAATCTCATACCATGCTGTCATTTGCGCCGGACTCGCCTCGGAAGGACATGGGTTGGTCGCTTACACCTTCGTAAACCACACCATTAGGGAACATCGTCTGACTTGTAATGCCAAAGATGAAAGTTCTAAAGCTAGTGTAGCTTGCAGGTTTACTCCTTGACCACATGCCTGTGATAAAATGTCAGTCCTGTGCGTAAAGGCATTAATGCAATGACGGAGTTCGTACTATTCATGACGGTATTGACATTTTCAAGAGCTTCAACCACATCCTTCAAACCAGTATCGAAGGCGTCGCGATCGCAGGAAGCACAGCCGTTAAGCATATCTACTGCACCTTTGACCAGCGCCGCAGAATGTCGAACCATGGCAATATGCACAAGCACAAAGCCGGCCTCAGAGGATTTAGGATCTAATCCATGTTCAAAGGCGCGAATGAGACGTAGGTTTGAGTACTCAAGTCCAAGGGCTGGATCGGATAGGCGATAGTTGAAAAGTGCATAAGACCCGGCGTATTCCATGAAGGGTTTGAAGCCAGCACTAATAAAGATCGCATGATCAGTACGACGCACGGTAAGTCTTGGAAACAAAAGGTTGAAAGCGTTGAGATGTCCCTCCTAGGTAAACATGGCTTACATTTCTGCTACCCTTACAATAGGCAGGGCGATAGTGCTTGGTAAACTCTGCCTGCCCAGGCCATAGCTTTCCCCTTTCATAAAGCGTTCATGGCATGGTTCAAGGAGATATGCTGAGGCGAGAAAGGAGTAGTCCCTATATAGAGCGTTCATTAAAGGAAGGTCATGGTGATATTTGCCAATGGCTGACGTTAAGTTTGGAAGCTCTTTGAGGACAGTTTCTCCAAGAGAACAGGTAGCAAGTAATCCGGGGGTCCCTGCAGCAGTCTTGATGGGCATGCGAGAGAGGATTGACTCTAGACGATTGAATTCGGTAGGGAGACTGACGACGGGATCTTGTCGAGGAAGAAACCCCCTCGTAGTAGACACCATAAAAGCAGGAAGTGCATGGTCATTAGGATTAGTGTCCGCAAGGACGTTGAACTTGAGAGGAGCTGATGGAGACATAGCTGTGATGGAAAAGTTATAGGATGTTGGACTGACAAAAGTTGTCCAAATTGACCGCGTGATTTCTTGGGTTAGTGTTGTATTGAGAATAGTAGGTAGATGAAATCTGCTTATATCGTGAGGCCGGACTCGTTCCGGCCTCAAGATAGCAACAATTCCGGCCTCACCCTCCACGAGGGATACAATGTCCAGATCCAGTACGTAATAGCGAGACCATCCTTAAGCTCATGACCAACGTTACCCATTGCCAGAGGAGACTTGTAGTAACAGTTACCCACAATGAACCTCTCCTGAAGCTGGTCCTGGTTGTTTTATCCTCTTTAGACTTCTCATGAATGGGAATGACTTGGTCACACTCCCACCATTCTCGTCCCTTCAGCCTTTGGTAGAACAGATGCGGAGTAGAGGATTTGGATCTGGCGATATCGCACTTCGAAATACCTTGAGGTTGATGCCCTGTTGGCATTGTCGAAGCTATCTCTTTTGAAGCCGTCGTTATCGCAGGACCCACAAAAATGCCAAGGATGCCACACCGACATTCCGGTCTGTTAGGACTCGATGCATCGCCGGCATAAGTACGTGTAACAACGCGGGAGAGTCGGTAGTATTGTGCCGCTATTGGTCTACTGCCCCAGGGGCGCTGTCAATTGTAGTGAAGGGTGAGAACTGGAAGGAGAGTTCATGCATTATGTCGGTTCTCCTTGCACTAGTCCTAGTCGGGAATGCATATATCTCCGAGGCTGGGGTCAAGCTGTCCAAATTTGACAGATATAATCCGATAGCCGATACATTCATTGCTAAATATTACGTGGGTTGGCCATGATAATGAATATGTGGGGAGGGTGAGAATATGATTATCATCCTGTCATCTCCCAACTTGTTCATATGCTTTGACCTTTAGATTGCCCGATACGACTGGTATCTTCTATTTATCGCTCAAAATCTCTGTCATGAAACTAGGCTGGGCTTCTATGTTTATTTCTTGAAAGGGTAACTTTTTGCCCTTGAAGGAAATAGACCACTGCGCCTCAATGCCTCAGCCCTGCGGTGGCTGGATGTGGTGAGATCCTTACCTCGTTTAAGGGCTTGTTTAGTAACTCTTTTTAGCAGGTAGGTGGTCTTAGCAGCCAAAAGTCGAGCCCCTATCTAGAACATGCCCAATCTCACTAGTACCTCTACTTCTGCGGGAGGGGGTTACTGTTCAACTGCCTGTCCGATCGACTTGACCGTATCAATAATTTCAACCAAGTATCGCCATCACGTGGCCTCCGAATATAAAGCCCTAAATATCAATAGTACACCACCCTGGCGCATCTGGTTGAAAGCGCGTGTTGATTTTGGCAATCAAACGGCAGAGTTTATACCTTTTGAAGTAATACGCATGGCCATTTCAACGTATTTTACCTTTTTTAGGTATAAATATACGCATTTTGATTAGCGTGATCAACACGCGCTTTCAATTGGATGCGCCAGGGTGGTGTAGTATCCATAAGCCTTCTAGCGTTCCTAGCGTTAATCCAGATGCTTATAGATTATGCGAAAGGCTTTCCTACGCCCAGTCGTAGACGCTAACAAATTATTAACCCTCTACGCGGCGAGGTAAGGACGGTAGAATTACTATTTAGGCCTCCGTAGGCGATCAAAGACGTTAACCCGGCTCATTAATTAAGAGTTGTTCGTTTTACTCCTTATTAATAGGCTCGACCTGGCGACGATCCTACCAAACGGAAGCCCTTCACCAGGTGAATATACACCCCTGCTTTGGCGCCTACTATTATCGCTTAATATCGGGCGCACAGATGTCAAAAAGCTGACCTGGTAGGTATTCATCTGGCCGATCTGACCTGGCCGAAAAAAGGTACCAAACAAGCCCTGATGAGTCACGATGTTGCCTGCTATTTTTTTTCATTCGAAGTCTCCCTTTCATCTTCCTCAGTGTTAATTTTTGCTACATCTAGCAAACTACTAGTCACGCGTTCTCGTTATCCAATCCCTAGAAATATCATTTTAAGCCATCAGACTCTTTCAGACCCATACGCATTCTCTTCTGCCTGTCACAATAGAGTTTCACTCAAGATGGACACAACTCTCTACCCAAAAATTACCAACAGGATAAAAGAAGTTCTCCACACTCTAAGTCACGACACAAATCCCTCATCCCTATCCGAAGCCGTCCGAAAGCTCTCCCTATCTGAAGCGACTGAACAACTTCCTCTAGTAGGCACAGTGAAGCTGCATGGCACGCACGCCGACATACTCATCTACCCAAATGACGATGCAATAGTTCTGCAGTCACGAAATTGCCTTAATATAAGCACGCAAGCGGATAACCACGGGTTTGCAGCAGCCATGCAGTATAAGTCGAAGAATGTAGTACGGCTCCGCGACCGATACTATGCGCGTTACAAGGAGTTGAATCATGACACCCAAATCGACCCGAATCGCGCCCTCATCATTGCCGGGGAATGGATAGGCGAAAAAATTCAAAAGGGAGTGGCGCTTGTCCATCTCTCAAGGCGTTTCGTGATCATTTCCGTCAACATCAACGGCCAGTGGCTGCCAGATGAGGACTACGCGGACATCCACGACGAGGAAGCGGAGATCTACAACATCTCGCGAGCAGGCTTCTATCATGCCATTCTTGACAAATCAGATGTAGAAAAGACCGAGCAGGAGTTAGAGAAGCTTGCAGAAGATGTGGCAGTTAGCTGCCCGTTCGCTGCCACTTTCGGTGTTGCCGGAAAAGGAGAAGGGATTGTTTGGAAGATAAAATCGTACTGCAGTGATCCAAGGACATGGTTCAAAACTAAAGGCGGGAAGTTCAAGCCAACATATACGCCCACGCCTCGAGAGGGACCTCCAGCGGATGATAAGCTGGCCGAGAAGAAGACCATGGCGGTGAAATTTGCGGAAGCGTGGTGCTCGGAGCAGAGGTTAGAGCAAGGTTGGGATTATCTGAGGGAGAAAGGGCTCTCGCAAGACATGAAGAGTATAGGAATCTTCTTGACATGGGTCACCGAAGATATTCTCGTAGAAGAGAAATGGGACATTGATAAGCACGAGATGGATACTAAGCTGCTAAAGGCGGACATAATTCGTATTGCGAAACCATGGTATTTGAAACAGTAAGCAACCTAGGTTTTTCTAGGGTCAGTCACGCTGCGGCGGCTACTTGACGGATGTTGTTCGTAGTGAATTCCGCTTTCCGGCTAGTAAATGAAGAATTGACTGTTTTTCCAATGATTTGAAGCTTGCTTGAAGGTTCAAAAAATGAAAACGTACCTCAGAAAGTTCACACAAGTTGGTCGATCTACATCAACATCATTTATCAACGCCAGAGGATGCTATTGTCAAACCGTGCGAAATCTTCACTTCAACAGAAATCTTGCGCTCTGGGCACTACTCCCAACACTACCGTGGACATTCAACAAGGCGATAAGTGTTTCCGTGCATATTCCTCGAGCTCTTCTGCAGCTACGTCTATGCGACGGTTCGCATCCCAGCTGAGCAAATCTTTTATGATATCATTTGCCCAACCCTCCTTCTCCCCGTGAGTAAGGAGCTTATCCCATAAAATTGGGCAGTCAGGCCAGTCCGCGATGGTAACAGTGGCATTTTGAAGTCTTGGGCCGCCTAGCGCTAATAGGCCCAGAATCCAAAATTGTCGTTTCCAGTCCGAAGATACTACATCTCTATACAGTGAAAGAGGCTTAAAGCGAGCATCGATTGTTAGATGCAACTTTCGGAGACCGCTTATCCCATTACTCAATTGACTGCCACTTTCCCAAATGGTGGGATTGATCTCGGCATTCCCGATGACGGAGTTTACATGCAAATTCCTAATAGCAGCTGCTTGGCCTTGTCTTCGCTGCTGAAGAATATCAATGAATGCATGTAAATATTCCAAGCCCTCGAAAGAAAACGCATTTGAGGAGTACGGTATAAGGTGAGCTTCGTGATACATCTGTTTACAGACTCTCAAGCAGCGCAGGTCTAGCTGGAGAAAAGGCCTCTCGATCCGGAAGAAGCAGTCAGAATGGTGCTCCCAAAAAGTTTTGCGGGGTCGTCGACCCTCTCTTTTTCACTTTTCATAAGTGTGATATTCAGACGCATCGGACTCGATTTTGCATACTCTGGCTGTCCACATCTCGTCCTTTATGGTATCTGAAGCTCCTCCAAAGTCCATGTGCACCCACTGGCCACCCAGTACTATTTCATAGATTGTGTTACGCACCTCCGCGGGGAGTTTTGAGAAGAATGGTGACTTTGCGTTATTCTGTGTCCGCTGATGCCTTTCAACCTCATCACAGGAGTATTCAGCATGTACTCGTACAGTCCCGCTTTCTGAGTGTATAGCCGTGTTAGGATGCAAGACTGATGATTCATTGTGTACATCTGCTCTTGTATGTAGCATGCCGGTAGTTGCACGGATATTGAAGGAACGACTCTTTACTCGTATGACTCAAACTGCAATGTGGAACATCTAGTTAGAATCCGTATGAATCGATGCAGCCGAGACGAGTATCTTATCAATGACCTTCAAGGGCAGCGCTGATGGTAAGACGAGTACGACCCCTCGCGAGGAGATGTGCGAAACTCTTGGGTCAATTCTGCGGAAGTCGGTCTGTTCATTTCCGGGCGATCTCCCGAAAGTGAGCATCTTCTCCTGCGGCATGACCTAATGACCTTACCAAGTCAATAACAGCTGAATTAATCAAGGAAAAAGCGACAGATAGTTGATGTCTTGCTGGTCCCCACTGTATTTCTCTCAAGCTGCAAGCTCATCACTGAAACCATGTTGCGCTCGAATCCGCCTTCCGTCGACTTCCTAATACTTGGCGCAGGTTGGACTTCAATTTTCTTGATCCCACAACTAAAGTCTGCCGCAGTAACACACGCGGCGACAACAACTACAGGCCGAGACGGTACTATTCCGTTCAAATTTGAGCCTGATTCCACAGACACCACTCCCTTCAAGAGACTACCTTCCGCTAAAACCATTCTCATAACGTTTCCCCTCACAGGTACCGGGCGTTCTAAACGTATCACCGATCTCTATAGAAACGTTCACGGTGGTGAGAACCGTTGGATTCAGCTTGGCTCAACCGAAATTTTTAATCAACGTGATAACTGGAACGATGACAGCTCTCCATACGATGCCTCCAATTCTAGGGCAATTGCAGAGGACGAACTACGGAATTGCGTAGATGGCTGCGTCCTCAATCTCGCGGGGCTGTATGGTGGCAATCGCGTACCAAGGAAATGGTTGTCAAGGATTGCGAAGACGAAAGAGGATATCAAGGCGAAGAAAGCTGTTCATTTCGTTCACGGTGAAGATGTTGCCAGGGCAATTATTGCCGTACATAAGAAGTATACACCGGGTAAGAGATGGATCATAGCGGACTTAAGAGTGTATGATTGGTGGGATTTGATTCAGACTTGGGGTAGCGAAGCTGGCAATGGAGAAGAGCAAGAGACTATGGAAAATGCGGATTATGTGAAATGGGTTGGGGAGCTGATGGTTGAGGAAGAGTTGAAGGCTTTACCGAGACCTCCGGAGATACTTGGGCGGAAGTTGGATTCGAGGTGGTTCTGGACGCATATGGAGGTTTGGCCGCGTCAAGGACGACTGGTTTAAAAGATATTGTCAAAATATTTCCCCCGGATGATAGAAGCACGGCACTTGCTAGTTAGAAACGTGGCGTTAAGTAGGCTCTAAGGGCCTGGAACCAGCCTTGGAAACAGCGGCATAATCTTAGGAAAAGGTCCACAAACATTTAAGTTAAGACCCTAAATTTTGCCCAATACAATGCTCCAATTCTATCCTAAGAAATGGGCGATATAAGTGGAGACGAACAGGCTAGTGATTGTAGAAGTGCTGTTTGGTTGTCGGAGAACGACGACACATAAATGCATCGCATGGACTTCTGGAGCATCTCAAATGTAGCGGAATGGTATCTGAACAAAGAGTAATGGCAAACGATATGCCAGCGGAAATGTTTAAAAACCTGGCATTTACATTGATGTCCTACTGCAGGTCCTTCTAATCGTGTCTTTCTGGAACGCCCATCTCAAACGAATCTCCGCCAAGGATTGAGTATAAATATTAACATATATATATATATTTGTTGAGCTTATACTCCTTGTCACGGCCTAAGACCCTAACGATCTAATTGGCTGGAGCTGATGCAGCTTCAATACGTCTGCGTGTAAGAAAAATTAAACGCATTAATAGTAATTTCTACAACTTACGTAATTATATACTAAAAATAAAATGCTATTTTAATTCTGTAATACATTATAGACCGTGGTAGATCGACACCCCCTAATTGATATTCGCACACCCCCCAATTGATATTCGCACACCCCCCTTGATTTGGCTTAGCTCCTGCCACATCTAGTTAGAACTTACGTGTGTTTGGCTCGTATGCATCCGCATCGCGAAAATCAAAACTTTTGAAATGCAACTTTTATGACTGCACCACCTCAATTAAGTCTTAATTTTAATTATTATACAAGTAGTAGAGTTCAAATTAAAGTCGGAATACACTAAAGGACCCCTCAGCATAGTCCTGCTGAAAGGGCAAGGCCTCCCGACTTCTGTAAGCCTGTTGAATATTGCCGCCAACACTTGGCAATACACTCGCAGTAGTATCTGTTGGTAGGGGGGGTGCTTGGGCAGTCTCTTTGAGCTCAGCGACGTGCACGTGACGTGTCACGTGACAGCGCGCGGGCCATCTTGTAGATATCTTCTCAGGGCCTTCGAGCCCCTGAGATTCTTCCATATAGAGCTTCATATGTATCATTTTCCATCAGCCTGCTAAGCGTCTAACAGGTTATAAGCCCTCTTGCAGCTTTAATCAAACCTCTATCAGCTGCAATTTTATTTTCTAATTAACTGGTTAACATAAAGTCACATATCCTTGAATTTTAGACACGGGCACGGTGCAATAGAAACTCACAATAAACCAATATAGATTAACGCCACGCACAATACGGTCAAACTAATTAATTGCACATTATGGCGGACACGGTACAAAAAAAGAAGGAATACTACAGCTCCCTTAGGGCTATTCCTCTATTAAAAGGGGAGAGTAATTACGAAGAATAGTATCATCGAATTATACAACGACTTAAGCTTCACGACCTCCTACCAATAATATAAGGTACGGCTGTAGAGCCACCTTCGCAGACGGACAAGCACAGAGATTAGCGTCATAAACAGATAACGGGACTTAAGGTTATTAAGGGCGTAGTGTCAGAATCAGTTCGTAATTAACTTGCTGCATTAGGCAAGCCGCGCAACTCCATTAAGGATTTGCTTGATTTAATTTAATCACTATACACCGCATAAGGTCTTATTCACGACTACCAAATATAGAACTATTGGCTTAACCTTAATCGCAAAGACTATACCTTGCTTAAAGCCTATATAGAAGCTTTTGTCTTGGGCATAAGGAAATTAAATACAGCATTAATGCCAATATTAAGGAAACAGGCGCACACCTAATTGCTTCACACTATAGAGGAGGAGTTTCCTATTTAGACAGCCAATTGTTAAGAGGCAGCCAGAAGAGTCATAAGGGAGGACAACCTTGTTATAGTAGAGGAGCTAGTAAGTGACCTTATAGACAAGAGTCATACTTAACCAGCTACCTCCACAATATCCTTAATCAGCAAGAAGCCACCTAAAGAAGATCAACCAGGACCTAACATAGAAGGATTAACATTATTAAGGAAGCCTAAGTTCTGTGTCTATTACAAGAATAAACATCCTAGTAGTAAAGAGAAGTGCTTCTATCTCTAACCAAACCTTCAACCCCTAATATAGAAGCCTTTTAATAAGGACATACTATGCGTAGATCCGCCCTAGGAATTAGAGGCAACTATACCAAACTTAAATCAAGTTGGGATAATGGGTAGAGGCTCAGCAGGAGGCCTATTTATCAGCAGTATGGCTATAGTTAATAACTTGGACAACAGCAATTAGGACAACTAGTTCCTTAACTCCTATTCCAATATTACAATAAGCAATAACTAAAGCGAGTTCATTAACTATAAGACCCTAGTGACACCTACCGCAATAGGAACGTCTAGAGGGACTATCCATTATGCGATCGGCAAAGGAATGGTGTATATACCCTTACTAATAGACGACGGTAGTACCTGCACGGTGGCTACCAAGACCTTCTACGCATCTAAATTACCTTATAAGCTCCTCTTGGAGTCAGCTCTTAAAAAGCGCAAGCAGCTCTACATTAGACCTAACAAGAAAACAGGTGGCCGTACGATTTAGAGGTACTTAGATGACTTTATAGTGGGCAGAGTAACTTATACAAACGGCCTATATATAGTTTAATTAGCTCTAAAGCCTTAACATATTGCGTACGCCTCCGTACAGCAACTTGATATTAATATACTGCATTAGCAACTTAGCCATGTAGGCAAGGATGTACTACGGAAGGTGGCCAAGATAGGCGACTTTAACCTTATAGGCACCTTAACTTAATGTAAAGCCTATTACCTAGCGTCAGCAAAGCGCCAGGTCTCTTAAACTACACCTACACCACCTTAGCGTCCGTTTAAACGCGTGCATGCTGACACCTTCTATGTCACCCTAAAGGGAGTTGGGGGCAATAAATATATGGCAATCTTTATAGAAGCGTACGCCAGATATATATACGCCTACTTTAGAACCAAGAAGACAATTGCCGCAGAGGGGCTTCAATAGCTCAATAATCTGGTGTATAACCAAACTTAATAATATATTAGCTCACTTATAATTAATGGCGGCAGAGAGTTTAGCATTAAGGAGCTTACTAACTACACTGGATTAGTTAGCATAAACATACTGCGTATAGCTCCCTATACCTCTAAGCAGAACGGAACGCCCAAACGCATTGGTGGCATTATATTAGGCATAGCTAGATTAATAATAATTAAGGCTAATCTACTAGAACACCTATAGGACGAAGCTTATAAGACAGTGATTTAAATTTAGAATAGAATACCTTATAGAAATAAGACCAGATCACTGTTTTAAATTAACACTAAGTATTATAACCAACCATTTGAAATGCGCATACTAAATATACTATATCTATAACGCCACGGTATAACTGCCTATGTATATATTAAAGGACCAGAGTATATACAGTTAAGGAAGCTAGCGCCGCACGCTAAGAAGGGACGCCTGGTTGGTTACAAAGGCAATAACGGTCACATCTATCGCGTCTAGATACCGACTGAGAACAAGATTATACAATTGCGCGACATGACATTTAATAAGGCTCCAGATCTACCAATTGCTACACTAGAGAATAAGCTTACTGTGTGGGAGCCAGAGCCGGAACTACCACTGGAACCACAAGGTGCGACCACTACTATAGTTACTACAGTCACCTATCCTTCTGCAAAAGCACTAGAAGAAAAGGAACACCGTATGGGAGAACTAGAAGGACTTCGTACTCCTAATTCAGTACTAGGAGAACTAGGTCTAAGAGGGGCGACACTACAGCTGTCTCTATTGCCAGAGCCAGGTCCGTTAACACAGTCAAATTAGTTATTAAGTTGGAGCTCCTTAATAGAGTTAGGGGACTCCCTAGCGTCAGCGCTGGCCTCTAAGAAGGCAATTGATCTGCATAGAGACATGCAATGGTACGCCACTATATTTCAAATGACCAATGCATCTACTATAAAGGACGCAGCAAAGGCGCTGCGAGCCTTTAAGAAGGCAGCCTGGAAATTAACTGCCAACTCCCTTCTAGCAGGCAGGGAGACTATAATACCATTAATTACTAAAAGCGATGATAAGGACTATAATAATTAAAACAACATTAATTTAGATAATAATAGAGTCTACTAAATTAACTAATAGCTTAAGGGGGGTGCGGAGACAGAAGCTGCTAAACCAGAGGAGCTTCCTGTTAGAGTGACTACTTATAGCTAAAAGAAGGTCTCTTACATAGCAATTGCATTCTCGTCCTATATACAGATGCAGCCAGCTCCTCCAGAATCTCACCCAGAAGCTCCGCATAAGATTAAGATACCGCAAACGTTAAAGGAAGCTCTACAGTTACTAGAAGCTCCTCACTGGAGTCAGGCACTAACAGTTAAAATAACTCAATACTAGAAAGCCAAGACGTATTAATTGGTTAAGAGACTAAAGGGCGCACAAGTACTGCCATTAAAGTTTATATTTAACCTCAAATACAACATATCTGGAGAGGTGATCAGGTACAAGGCACGGTGGGTTATATGCGGTAATTACCAAGTGGCGAATATCAACTACGACCACACGTATGCTGCGGTAGTGACCTTAACTGCGTATAGGATTCTACTGGCGTTAATTACAGTGTATAACCTTAAGGCTCACCAGATTAACATTATTATAGCCTTCCTGAATAGTTTTATAAGGAAGCACTCTATATACGTATAACAGCCAAAAGGATTTAAAGACGACAACCGCATGTTAGTCTATCTATTACTAAAGGCGATATATAGCCTTAAACAGGTATCTCTGCTATAGTATAACACCTTAACGGAGTATCTAAAGATGATAGGATTTGAGCCAATTAACGAAGATCCTTGCGTATTTCGATATTATAAACACCAGGACGCCTATCTCTGCTTGTATATAGATAATATCATAATTGCGGCGGCGACGATACTGGTAATTGAGGCCCTTAAGGAGCTCCTATGGAAATGATATGACATTAAGGACCTAGGAGAGCTTTAATTCTTCCTAGGGATTTATATGGTACGCAACCAAGTCAATTAAAAGATCGCGATCGTGTAGGACGCCTATATGGCGAGGATCCTTAAGTCTTTCAAACTCACTGGAATTAACCTAAAAGCGACACCAATGGCTACTGGCCTTCAATTAAGAAAGCGTTATTAGGATAACCTTACAGATAAGGCCTACAAGAAGTGGTACCTGGAAGCCATTAGATCCTTTACCTAGCTCTTATGTTAGACAAGGCCAGACATAATAACGGCCATAGGAAAGCTGTCGCGATATTTAGCTAACCTACCTAATAAACACTAAGCGCACGTTAAGAGAGTATTTAGATACATTTAAGGCATAAAAGACCATGGAATAATATACGGCGGAAAGCAGTACACCCCAGAGAGAATTGACCTAGAGGTATACGTTAATGCAGCTTATAGTAATGACCTAGATGACCGCAAATTAACTTAGGGCTAGTTCGTTAAATTAGCCAGAGCTCCAATTAAATAGGCTTTAAAGAAGTAATTAATAGTAGTGACGTCCTCTACGGTGGCAGAGTATCTAGCAATTAAATCGGCAGTACAAGAAGCAATTAAGATCGCGAGCTTCCTAAGAGCTCTTAGCTACAACGGCATAGATCTAACTCCAATTTAAATCTACACAGACAGTATAAACGTTTAAGCACTTACCAAGGGCAAGCAACCAGTGCTAAAGGAGCGCTATGTGGATATTAAGCTCTGCAAGATTAAGGATAATATTAAGCAGGGCAGGATTAAACTATACTATATACTGGGCGTGGACCAGCTAGCGGACGGCTTAATAAAAGCTCTACTAAAGAATGTATATAAAGCGTTTAAGATGGGTGTCAGAGTCACCAAAGTCTCTTAAGTTACCTAGGCCTAGTTAGGAAATCATACTATAACCAGCAGAACCTCGGAATTAATGCCAATCAACTCAATTCCAATTTTCAAAAGCTTACTAATACTATCTTTCAGCATGGAAGACGGACGATTAAGCGTTGTTAAAATTCTGAAATTCTTTCTTAATTGCATTTCTTACTGCCTATACTACTCCTACCTACTAATTACAGCCTTATAGAGCATGGTATAGTTATTATGGAGAGGTTTCCTATTCGCCAGAGCTTATAGAGCCTGGGGGGGTGTGTTGGTAGGGGGGGTGCTTGGGCAGTCTCTTTGAGCTTAGCAACGTGCACGTGACGTGTCACGTGACAGCGCGCGGGCCATCTTGTAGATATCTTCTCAGGGCCTTTAAGCCCCTGAGATTCTTCTATATAGAGCTTTATATGTATCATTTTCCATCAGCCTGCTAAGCGTCTGACAGTATCTTAACTTCCACCACTGTACTCACTACCTATACTACTACGTACTTGCTCCTGAGTTGATTAATTAGATTGCGCAGTGGCTTATAAGGCCTGGCTTAAGCCAATTTAAGTGCTACTACCTCTGCTTGGTGTCTGTAAGCTGCCTCCGCAAGTACAACCGCGCCCACGCCTACGCCTACGCCCACGACCGCGCGTAGTGTATCTAGTATTTAGCTCAAATGCAGATGGCTCGCGACGAGCTAATGTATCAATACAAGAGCCCACTGGGCGGCCGCGGCAACGCTTAACAGTTAGAGGCTCTTGTATAAGAAGTAAAGGATTAATAGGTGGGCTGGTAGGAGGATCTGGTAGAGGGCGATTGAACCACCAGTGTACGTTGATTTCGGTAAGCTGTATTTTTAGTACTAAGGTAGAGCTTCGGTGCAACTGCCTATAGAAAGTATGGCAGCAAGGAAGGCCGTATACTATAGTCCATGCGCCGCTACAGATTGGCTGGTATTTAGGTGACTTTACTAGAGTTAATTAGTCTTTAAGATAACAGAGGCCCTGGGGTGTTACTTAATATAGGATATTATTGAACTCCGGTTCGCGAACGTCATGCGGTAGGCAATCTTGGTGGCGCGCCAGAGTCTCTATATGCTTATTTATATCGTTCTTAATTAGGTTCTCAATATTTAATACAACATTAAGTAGATTACCGGTAGAGACTTAAAGGAAGCGCTTTAATTTAGCGTAGGCGCCCTTAAGTCGCGATAAGACACTAGGAAGACGTTATATAAATACTCTACTTAATGCTATATTTTAACTTACCGATTTCCAAAATGCATGAATAGATCTGTATAGTAGGTAACAAACTCTCTATAATATGGCCACCACTTATCTTATAAGTAGTCGATAAGCTCTTCCTAATCGCGGTAGTCTTCTATAAGCTTATGCTAGGCTGTAGTAAACTTCTCTAACGTATTTTGGCTGTGGCAACTTGCCTAGCGTTTTATGAAGTTATTGCGATACTCTTGAACCTTTCCCTTTTCCTTATTAGAGGAGCTTCCGTCTATCACCTAGTTACTCTATGCGTGCGTAAGAACGTTCTTGTTAATGTGCTATAGGCAAAGAAGCTAAGGGACACCAGGGAAGTATATGCGCAGTGCGTTCTTAAGAGCCTGTTCCTTATCCATAATTAGAACTTTAGGCTTTAAATTGTGACGGCAGTAGAGAAGATAAAGCTGTTAAATTACAAAGCTGTAATTAGCTTCTATTTTACTAGGTAGGAAGCAATAAGCAAGCTTAAAGTTGTGCCCATTATTACTGACCCCTACTACATATAGAAAGGGCATCTTAAACTTGTTTGTTTTATAGGTGCAATTAAGTAATAGAATATTAGGGTTCTTCTATAAGAACTTAATTAATTCTAGATAAGCAAAGAATAAATATTTAACGTGATTGTGATCGTCTTCCTTATAGGCGAAATAGTATTTTGATTTAGAATTGTCGCCACCGTGCTCGCCCAGTGCTTTAATTAAGGCTTAAGTAGGGGTAAGGCCTTTAAGGATTCTCTTCTTGATTTCCTTTCGTTTGTTGTAGATATCTTAAATAGTAATTATAACGTCTTTCTTTAGCAGATTTGTAAGTATTTTATTGGCCCCAATACTACTGCCTAACATATCAGTAATCGTCTTATTTGTATTATAAGTCCGCCAACAGTGTTGCGGTAGAGCAGTTGGGTAGACAGCTGCTGCGTGATTGTGATTAGGATCCTTTACTTCTAAGCTCCATCCAATTAGTGTACGCGTTAATGTAGCCTTAAAAGGACACTCTGTTATGCGGGAGCTTGTAAAGCGCGTTCTGGAGGTATTAATATAGGCGCGACTTTTAGCACACCCAAGCCAAATCTTTCGCATAGTTGGTGGTATCTGCTTGTCGGTTTTAAATCAGAATTTCATAACCGCATAGCCTTGCCCTTTTGCAAACTCGTTAATATCATCAATTGCAAGCTCTGGAAAGTCGTACACCTTATGGGGGGGTAGGTTAAGAGCCATAGTAGAGGTAGGGAGAGGTAAGGCAAATGCAAGGTAATGTTTTGGGGCGCGCGACAGTTGCACTCCTACTTCCGAGCACACTAACGCTGTTATGGCAAACCGTCCAGTGCGGATCACCTGACACCGCGTTCGCGTTTTTCCTTCACGCAATCTCCACTCCATCACAACTCCACTCATCAACAACCCCCTCTCCCTACGGTTAGCAGTAGCCGCCAAATATGTCTGATGCAACCCCCCGTATTCTTGCGACTCACCTTGAGAACTTCAAGCATCAGAATGTCCGCATTCTAGGCAAAGTTACGCAGCTCCGCGGCGAGAATGCGCAGATCGACGCGGGTGGGCTGATCACGATTCTGCTGGGCAGGGTGAGTATTGTTCTCTTTCAGCAATTCTCAGCGCTTAGTACTCCTTGTATTCTCCGTTTTGCGGGTCTATGAGTATAAACAAGCGTGACGGAAACGATGTTTAGATTTACCTGAGTAACTAACTGTTCACAGGACTCTCATCTCACGCTCAATCATGCCGTCGAGATTATCGGAAAAGTGCAGCAAGATCTGACAATCAAGGTCCTTGCGAGCACGGATTTTGGTACAGGGGTTGGTAAGTTTATTCTTGTTTTTGTCTGTGCCACTCTCATCCACGTTCCTTTTTCTCGGTTCCTTGCTGGAAGAATTTCTGTTTTACAGTTTGGCTGCACTGAGAAATTTGCTTGCGACATTACCTCATCCTTCGCTTCTCCACCCTCATTTTAATCGAAGCCACCATGCTACTGAAATCTCAAAATACCCGATCTCTAACTCCTTATAGATTTCGACGCTGCGGCTGCAGTGGTGGATGCGACACACCGATATAAGGAAATCTTTTACGGAGACGAATAAGCAACTATTCCCAATTATGCACGTGTGTCAGCACGAAGGGAAATGGAGGGGTGGAGAGGGGTAAAGGCGTTTTGGAGTTGGTCTTGCGCATACTAGAGATGAAGTTTGGGGATAAGTCCGGGTTGATGAACTATGATGTTCTACTTTATCATTATGCTTTCTATCTAGGTATCGTGATGCAGCGCAAAATAACGCTCAGCTAGAATATCCTAGATATGGACTAACCAAACGTCCATGTATCAATTGTGTATATTTCACCACTGCTCTTGAAGTCTCGCTCGAACCCAAACTCCTGATCAATTATGCCCAAGTAACTCACTGCGTCTATCCAAATTACCTCAGAGTTTACTCCTCACAGCCTCGAGCCTGAACCTCACATCCCTCAGCCCCTTTCCCACAGGCCTCCACGTCTCAAATAAGGCCAAGAGCTCCTCAACTTCCCACCCTAATTCGCGCTTCACAAACTCCTCTTCTAGTAGCCCACGCATAGCCCATGGCAGGAAATATGGGTTTTGGTTCCCGCTGCCTATGCTCTCATAATCTTTCACTTTCAAGGCATATGTATCTGCTGCTTTATCTACGCTCTTGCCCAGTGCTGGTCCACCATCCCCACTCGTGCCAATACCAGTTGAGGTCACGGGCCGATTACTGGTTGGTGGTATCGGCAACGAGGTGGTTTCGAGCGCATGCGAGACAGCCAGGTTGTACACCTTCGGGTCTTCGTAAATCCTAGAATGACCTTCTCCGGAATAAAGGGAGCCGGCGAGCGCAGGTGAGAGCTCACGAATGAGGCCATGGTCTGGGAGGCCTAGATTGCGTAGTTTGAGCGCGAAGCCGACCAGGTGAGTGATGAAGTCTGGTGCATGGATGCGGCCGTCGACAAAGACGGCGCGATATACGTAAGGATGTGTAATGTTTGAGAAGGTGGATGACTGCGAAGAAACACGAGTTAGCAGATTCATTTGACGACAGCCGACCGAGTGAACGGCAGGACGCAAATGTGGTGCAAAATAACTTACTTCTAGGGAGACCAGTTGGTCATCGATGCTCCCAATATAGACGATGCGTACACCATATTGGAGGGCTTCTTCTAGTGCGCCAAGATACATTTGGCTTACTATACTCGTTGGTCTAGAGAATTCAAACAGCTCCGCCGCGGTTCCTCCAAGATATCGCGTCCTATAGTCTGGAAACGGTCCGAGGTTTACGCCGGCCATGGCACAAACTCCAATTCTAGCCGCGTTTACGCAACCAAACTGGATCAGCTTCGCCACAAGCATGATAGCAACGGGAACGCCTTGCGAATGGCATGCTACCAGAATAAAATCCGCAGACTTGATATGCTCGATCCAGTTCAGCAGCAACTTCCAGAGAGTACTGACCCGGTCAGCAATGAATCCCTCGCCCTCAAGTGCCACCTTTTCGATTTTAGCCGAGTAGCCACGAGCTTCAGTCCATTCTTGAATTGCAGCTGCGGCAGCGTTGGCAAAACGAATGGATGTGCCTGTGGGCTGGCCAAGGACCTTTTGTAGGAGAGGCGTAGGGAAATATCCATGAACACCTATTGCAATAGCCCTTTTGATCTGTGGAGGGGAGGGTGCGATGTATAGATGCGGCGCCTCAGGCTCACCACCGAGGAAATACTGCCGTATCTGCTGCCAGTAGGAAGGCTTTTGAGCGGGGTGATATGTACTACGGAATTCAGGAAGTATAAGATTAGAGGGTTCTTGTTTGGATGTTGACGCTTGTTTGGGCGCAGGCTGGGGTGCTGCGGCTGCGGCTGCGGCTGCGGCTGCTAGTGCGGGACTGCGTGCAGGGCTGGTTTTAGATGTTGTTGAGGGTTTACTAGATCTGTCTTTAGGCCGTGGAGGGCTGCGAATGGACTTGGCGGGTTCCTTCTGAGGTGGCAATTCTTGCTCGTTGAACTGGGCTGCTTCAGGGGCGGACTGAGATGGTGTATCCGCTACGGCAAGTTCGCCGACTTGCTTGTGTGTAGCATTTAGATCTGCCGTTTCGTTTGATTGTGGCTTGTCACGAGACCAGAAGGCCCACCCGGATGGCTTAGGTGGTTCTAGTTTTGTAGACGTCTTCGTAGAATCATCCGCAGGCAAAGCGGCCTCCGGTGTGGTCACAGTCACGGCGGGATTTGGTGTTGATGCGTCAACTGTCTCGCTGGATTTTTGCGTGCCTTGAAAAGGAGGTTGTGTTGTCGATTGTGTCGGAGCAGGACTGGCTTGGGCATCTTGCGTATTGCTCCATAGCCAAAACCATGATCTGCTCGGTGTGCCCTTGTCATACGCATTTGTGCTACTTTCACCATTGGTTTGAGTAATATCTTTTGAATCTTCGGCCTGTTTCATGGGTTTATCCACTCCAGTCTCTGCGGCTACCGCTTGGCCATCGGCGTTATCGCCCAATATCTTCGCTTTATCAGCAGAATCTTCAAGTGGGGTTGATCCGGGAAGTGGTGTTTTCTGAGCGTCTGCTGTATCTACATCTTTCGTAGTGCCCTTCTTATTTGTTTCGGCTCCATAGCCATCTGGTCTTGACCACCAACTCCGCCACCCTAACGTGTTTGCGGATTGCCCTTGCGCTTCGGTTTTGTCTTTCTTTTCTATAATACCCGCCTTCGGAGGATCTGGAGGTAGTGGAGGATCCGGTCCAGTTTCCTTAAGAGCTTCGACCGTGGGTTCCTTTGGTGCTTCAGTCGGAGCCTGCAATGATGTCTCTGCTGGAGTATCTCCTAGAACGTCAACTACAGCTTGCGACTCCTCCGGCCTATCTACCAAGCTACCTGACGTAACGTTGAGTTTGGTCATGGAGGCAGCGATCGGGTCCCCCTTGCTAGATCGTCTCGACAAAAGCTTCGATGGAGAGTTTACTACAGCTTTTGCACCTTCTATGACCAGCTCAGAAGTTGCACCTCCAGCGACTCCTATGCTCTCTTTTGCAACCTGAGCTACAGGGGGTGCTTTTGACCTCCAACTGCCACCGCTTCCATACCACCTTTGCCCCGACTTATTATTCTGGTCCTTCCTACTCAACGTGCTATTGCTAGAAGCTGCGCTGTTGGTGGTGGCTAAAGTATCTGTTATCGGTGCTCTCGAGGGCGGTTTTGGTGCAGCTTCATTGACTTTAGGAACAGCCGGCTCATTCGACGGTGGTAGCTCATCGGCGGTGCCAGAGGCTGGCGCCTTGGGGTTCGGCTTGGACTTCTTGCGTGGGCTCATAGGGAAATGGAGGCTCGATCGATTGATGAGACCGAACCTGCGCTGGTAATATGTTCAGTGCAAAAGTCGTACGAAGGATGTCCTGGGGGTTGTCACCTTAATCCCTAGGGGCGGTGGTTTCTGCTGGGCGCGGTTGTCCATCGTCATCGCTGAACGCCGCCGAGTGCTCAGGTTGACTGGAACTCTGCCGATCTTCACCGCCTACTACTGGATTTTGAAATTTTATGAAATGCCAGCATTGACACTCCGCGCGCACAATCAACCTCCGCAAGCGCTTCAACTATGGCGATCCAGAAAAAGGTGGGTATAATGTTCTTGTAGAAATTCTTTTGCTAACAGCAACTGCAGCACGGCAAAGGTCGTCTGGACAAATGGTACAAGCTCGCAAAAGAGAAGGGCTACCGTGCCCGTGCCGCCTTCAAGCTTATTCAACTCAACAAAAAATACAATTTTCTTGAGAAGAGCAAGGTGCTGATCGATCTGTGTGCTGCACCAGGAGTAAGTACTCTCAGGCTTCTGACGAACAGGCGCTGACAGCAGTAGTCATGGTGTCAAGTCGCCGCGGAGGTTATGCCAGTGAACAGCCTTATTGTCGGAGTAGATTTAGCACCCATCAAGCCAATCCCGCGATGCATAACATTCCAGAGCGATATTACGACAGACAAGTGTCGTGCAACTCTTCGGCAACATCTGAAGACATGGAAGGCAGATACTGTTCTACATGATGGTGCGCCAAATGTTGGTACAGCATGGGTTCAGGATGCGTTCACGCAGGCAGAGTTGGTCCTGCAATCTCTACGGTTGGCCACAGACTTTTTGGCGCAAGGTGGGACATTTGTTACAAAAATTTTCAGATCGAAGGATTATAATTCACTTCTCTGGGTGTTCAACCAAGTTTTTACAAAGGTTGAAGCAACGAAGCCTCCATCATCCAGAAACGTTTCCGCAGAAATTTTCGTGGTATGTCGCGGATACAAGGCACCCAAGCACCTCGACCCCAAATTTCTGGATCCACGATCGGTCTTCGCTGAACTTGCCGACCCCACGCCCAATAATGAAGCTAAGGTTTTCAAGCCCGAAGTGAAAAAACGTAAACGAGAGGGTTACGAGGAAGGAGATTATACGCAGTTTAAGGAGGCTCCCGTGAGCGAGTTTATTCAGACAGTGGACCCAATCGCCATGCTGGGCAGTCTGAACAAGCTTAGTTTTGATCAAAAATCAAATGGAGATATCGCGCTAGCTACTATCGATAAACTACCAGAAACCACTCAAGAAATCCGGGAGTGTTGTGCTGATTTGAAGGTGCTAGGCAGGGCAGATTTCAAGCGGCTACTAAAGTGGAGATTGACAGTTAGGGAGATATTAGGATTTCCGTCTAAAAAAGCCACTAAAGAAGAAGCAGCTGAAGAGGAGGAAGTTGCAGAGGTGGAGCCCATGGACGAAGAGTTGAAAATACAGGAGGAGCTCCAAAAACTCAAGGACCAGGACTCCAAGCAAAGGAAAAAGGAAAGGCGACGGGAGAACGAGAGGAAGCAGAAGGAGATTGTGCGTATGCAAATGCACATGACCACGCCAATGGAGATAGGCATGGAACAAGCCGGACCTAATGGTGAAGATGTAATGTTCACTCTGAAGACTGTAGACAAAGCCGGAGGCGTCGGGAAGATTGCTAAAGGCAGGATGGCCATGATAGTGCAGGAAGAAAAGCCTCAAGAACCAAGCGATGAGGAGATGGACACTGACGACGAAGAAGACCTGTTGGAAAGAGAACTGGACTCAATGTATGACCAGTATCAAGAGCGGAAATCTGCCACCGACGCAAAGTATCGGGCCAAAAAGGTAAGGAAGGAGCACGAAGATGGCGAATGGCATGGCTTTTCGGATAAGGAGGAGAGTAGCGATGATGTTGTTGAAGATGACGCTAGCGAGCCCAGTGATGAGGAAGATGGTCCGAAGTCCCTAGTTACAGATCTGGATCTAGGTAATAGGGGACAGGGCGGTCTCACAAAACGAGCAGCAAGGTTCTTCGATCAGGATATATTCAGGGGTATCGACGGCCTTGATGGCCTGGAAGAGGATGAGGACAGCGGCATTGATGTTGATGAAACAGAAACTGCTGTTGAGAAACCATCTAAGGTAGCATTGGAGAGACTAACAAAATCCAAGAAGTCCGAAGCCCCCGGAAAAGGCTCGCGGACGACGGATGAATCAACGGAAAGCAAATCTATCGCGCAGAAATCAAAGAAAGCTCCAACAATACCCCAAGGCGACACCGATTCAGAAGCAGAATGGTCTGAAGAAGACGAAGACGACTTCAAAGTCGTAAAGCGGAACAAAACCTCATGGGGAGAGGACGAAATACCGATGAAAAATGGTCGCCCAGATATTGACATCATTACTGCCGAAGCGATGACGCTTGCCCAACAATTAGCCTCTGGCCAGAAGACAAAACATGACCTTCTAGACGATGGATTCAATAAATACTCCCTGCGCGACGTCGACGGCCTACCAGACTGGTTCCTCGATGACGAAAACCGCCACTCAAAACCGCACCGCCCGATTACTGCCGCGGCTGCTGCTGCCATTAAAGAGAAACTCCGTGCGCTCAATGCTCGGCCAATCAAGAAAGTCAGAGAAGCGAAAGACAGGAAGAAATTCAAAGCAGCACAGCGCCTTGAGAAACTAAAAAAGAAGAGCGCACTACTTGCAGACGAGGAGGGTATGACAGAGAAGGAGAAGGCTCAAAGTATTGCGCGGTTGATGAGCAGGGCGGCAAAGAAGAAACCCAAGCAAAAGGTTACGGTTGTGGTAGCCAGGGGTGGAAACGCAGGACTGAAGGGAAGACCGAGAGGAACAAAGGGAAAATATAAGATGGTAGATTCGAGGATGAAGAAGGACGTAAGGGCTGAGAAGAGACTGGCCAAAAAGAGGAAGTGAGAGTATGATCCCGAAACGAATGTAAAATATGAGATTCGTCAGTGTGATATGAGATGCTTATTTGATCTAGTCGAACAGCTATGCCGCTAATCATGATTTTTCCAGATTCCTAGAACGGGATATAGCCGTCGATAAGAATCGATTTGCATATGGAACAACTTCATCAATAAGGAAAATTTCTTAGGTAAAGAGCAGCATTAAAAGTGCCGAGGTGCTAATGTTAGAATTAAGAGTAATTTTATTGTCCAGTTGCTGAAGTTTCTCTATCTAGGTGCTGCGCCTGATTTTCGTCTAACCGTCCTATGAATTCAGTCATCCATGGCATTCGAATACCCCCTGCGACTTTATGCCAGAGACGCCTTCGCGAAAGTTTTAGGAACGCCATTCGGCTATTCTCCCGTCACTTCACGGTCAATCACGTCAAAATCTCCCTATTACTCACTCATTCTCCATCGCATTCTCACTAGCAACTCTACTCTCTCCATTAACCGCGCCATTGCCTCGGTCCGATCTTCGTCTGGTGTTCCATGCAGCAGCACTGTGTACTGCGAAATGTCCTCACCCAGCAGCCTATCGTCGTAGAAATGATCCTGCAAATTGATCACAGGATTTGTGGGCGAGAGACGAGTAGTCGTGGTTCTTGTTGGCGAAAGGATGACGGCGATGTAGTAGATGTGCTCGTTGGCGCCGGGGGAGCACTGAGTGCGGATGGAAAGAGAGGGGTGCGTGGGAAATAGAGTGGGGAGATGCTCTGTGCGATGTGTCAGCGCACGGTCCGGAAAACAAGAGCACTGCTTCTATGCTTCAAATGTCACACGAGCCATGAATCGAATTCTCTCTCGCTGGCCAACCACTTTGCGCTAAGATAAAGAAGTCTATGCTACGGATACTGGGAAACATTTTTGCATTTTTACCTAAAACAAGACAGTTCTGAAGAGAAAAAGAGAGAAAAGATAGTTATAGCATTACCCCGGATCCCAAGATATATGTCTCTTCGTTGGCGCGCCGCGCGCCGCGCTTCTTCCTGGGCCTCCGCCACAGAAGAATCCGAGCCAATTTCAAGCGACGAGCGCTTCCACCACGGCATGGAGAGTGTGGGGAAAGTGTGGGGAGACGGGGGAGCGGTTTGAAGGTACGATGTGGCTTAAAATGATACCGGAATTTATATGTCTTGCATGAGCAAATGTTAAGATGAAGGGAACTACCTTGCAGGAACCCCAGGATAAGAGTTAAAGTCATGTGATTTAATTCACGCAGTGTGTTGGCAAGTTGTTATGAGGTGGCCTACATGGGCTATCATACTTGGGAAGTGAATTCGCTGACGTTGTGCGACAGTGTAGATCTGGAGTCAAAGTTCTGACACGAAGCCCAACTCCTCTTGCCACCCAATCACTCTCTGGAGCCATCCCTGTCATTAAAACTTATGGTGGACTAGTGCCATCTCCCTCTTTCTTTCGCCTTCCCACTTCTCTCTCCTAGTTTTAACCAACGGTGCATCTTCTTGAGGGGTCATACGCCGCAGTTCCGTTGCCCTATCCAACAGTGCCAACAATGCGTCCTAGCTTGGCCTTAAGGCTACCAGCAGAATATCAACTCAAAACTCTAACCATTCATGGTCGTGTCATTATAATCCATCAACAGTAGTAAGGCACACGACTCAAGTTTTAAGCACATCTAGACCTTGTAAACGCATCACGCAATCACTACGAGAAGCTGGGGTTCGTCAGCGCTGAGAACAAGCTGCGGTGAAGGAAGGATGTTTCTTCGATCTGTTGCCGAATATCTTCTACCGAACCTTTATTGGGATACGTAAAAACTTTACGACATCGGTCACCACGTTGATGGTCACCATGGGTGAACGACTTCCTCAAATTACTGCTAACCTTCAGGTCGCATTCTATACCATTCCATATTTTATTCTCCACGTTATGTATGCGTTGACTTTTATGTTAGTCACATACTTGTCTTGATTGACGAGTCCAAATATAGAATAGGCTGCTCGGACCTGGTAGAGCAATGTGGCCACCTAAGAATATTTCTTTTCCACCTCTTAGCTAGAGCGGACTCTATGATAATACATGGTTGAGTGAACCAAGAACGAAAGTGAGTGAGCACCAGACGCGTGCATCAAGCACAAGTTTCCAGACCGGCCACTATTTCTCTAGTTTCATTATTAAGCTAAATGAAAGAAAAAGCAGAAAAAAATTGCCTTACAATCAATTGCTAAATGATAGAATAATGGAATTCTAGACTCTTGTCACATGTCGCCCTTCAATAACCATATCTCCCTTTGAACATTTAGGCATCGTCAAAGCTTACCCCGTCAACTTAGTTCCATGAGTCTGATATCCGCCGTTGTTTCTGTCCTATACAATGAAGATAATCTACCTAGCATAAAATAACAGCCCCCTTTTGGGACAGGCTATTTTTTTAAAACTAAATAAGTGAAAACCCCCCATATTTAGCTACTAATAGATTCAGTTTGTCTCAGTATTATAGTATTATATATAAAAAACCTTCTTTCCCGATATTTTAGGACTGAGTATAACAATTTCCAACAATTGCTGTTAGTTAAAAACTTCGTCCGCATACGACCTTGTTTATCTGGTGAAATAAGGGACTTAGTCGAGCTACGTAATATTTTTCCCATAAGATCTTTAATCTTTACCGTGCCGACTTAGGGACATCTATATTTGTTTGTGCTTCTTGGGTATCAACTACTAGACTGCCAATAGAAGAGCGCCGTGGCGGGAGAATTCGTTAGGGGCTGGGCTCTCTTTCTGTTTTTCTCGTTCTTTATATCATAATCTCTATAAATACACGCCAACACTTAGAGTTAACTTTCTAGTAGATCATTTACGGGACATTTTGATAGAATGTTAGGTAGAATGGCAGATACTATCAAATTGACAGTCTCTTTTCAATAAACCTTGCTCTATTCGATTTTAGCATCCGCAAATAATCCGGAAAATTTCAAACCTAAAGCGATATCTTACTAACCGTCTAAATTTGTACCCCTATTAAACCTATATAGGACATTAAATGGGCCTATTACTTTTAGGCTTTACTCTAATTTCTCGATATACTATCGAATAGAGACTATCAATGTACTAAGATCGTTGTGTTAACTTTCTTAGCATAAACTATTTCCAAAATTGCTATATACAGTAAAAACTGGCTAGTACGATATTTGATTACAGCCATATACCCTATATTACGATTTACACCCCTTAATTAAAGCCTTTTTGGTGTAATATTACGATATTCTGGCTTTTGATAGTGTTTACGGCTTGGCTAAGCGCCCGCTATATAACACCAACAACTCCCGTCGACATTCGCGAATGTCTATAGCTAAACCTGCAGCCAGGCCGTAGATATATTTAAATATGTAAGCTTTGCAGTGTTGGAATTGACTGATTCTAAATCTATGGAAATCAAGTGATATAAATACATGAAAGTAGACCCCTAACTCCGGAGTCTATGACTTATTTTAACCGTATACGAGATATACGAGGGTAATGCTGACGCTGTCTCGGAGCCTGCAACATTGTGTCTTAGTAGTGCCGGTAGTCGGTTACAAAATATCTTATCCCCCGCTGATTAAGCCGCTAATACGCGCGTACTATTAGCCTATTAGGCCAACCGTGAACCTATATACCTATCCTATACAGAAAAGTTACTTATCCGCTCTGTTAGCGACTTAGTCAATCGAGGCACAAGTATAAAGAGGGGGTCGCGCAAGCCTATATGATTTAATTGTCTATAAACAAGGATCTAAAGCTAGAGAAAGGAAAGGGGAAAAATGGAAGCACCGCTTAAAATTATATACAATTCTTTAGTTATATAACAGCACTTTGCTATTACGTGATAGCAATCTGCGGTAATCTGTGGCAATGTGCCAGTACTATAACATTACCCCCCCTTCCAAAAAAGCCTGCCCTTAGGCTTTATATGCCTGTATTACACCTATAGGGCGTTCTTATCTTTATGCTCTATAGACAACCTATTATCCTTACTATACTAGCATTCTATCTACTTATCTAAGTACTTTGGCGGTCTAGGTTTATTAGGGTAACAGCTATAGAACTCTTATAACTTATAGGGACTACCTATAAAATTCTATATAGGGTACTAGGTAGGGTCCAGATTATATCCTTTCTAACTTACGCGGTACTTTAGTATTCCCCTTACAAGTTTATAGGCCAATATTTCTTTAATTTCCTATTTACTATTACTATTAACTTAAATCGGCAGGGGCGGTTTATTCTTTTGTTTAGGTAATAGGTTGTTTATAGCTCTCTATAGCTTATCTGGCAAGAAAATAGGGTAGACCTTAATTAAACCCAGGAGCTTTACTTTATATAAGTTGCCTCTCTTCTTAAAGACCTTATACAGTCCTACTATCTAATAGTCTAGCCTATAGCTAGGCCATTCTATCTTCTAGTTCTTTGTTATAACCTAGACCTTATCGCCTATAGTAAAGTTAGGCTTATACCTATGCTTATTTACCTACTGTTCTATTAATCTCTGGGCCTTTTTTAGGTTTATATAGGCTACCTTCTAGGCTTCTTTTAAGCATTTAGCGTATTGCTAAGCTTCCTTATAAGATAGTTTTTTATATACAGTCTATAGCCCTTCTGGTTTTTCCCAGCCAAAGCTTATACAAGGTAAGTATTCTATTTCTAGCTAAATAGGTGCAAACCCTATAGAGTTATAGGGTAGGGTTGCCTGGGCGTAGTCTATTATAGGTAGTAGCTCGCTCCAGTTATCCTAGAAGTAATTAGTAAAGGGTTAGAGTCTCTGGTCTAAATACTGGTTTACAATTTTTATCTAGCCGTTTGTCTAGGGGTGGTATACTATAAAAAGCTTTAGCTTAATACCTAGAATCTAGGTAAACTCATTCTAAAAAGCTAATATAAACTATGGCCTGTAATTAGATATAATAGTATCTAGTAGTCTATAAATTTAGTAGACGTAGTAGATATATAGTTAGGCCGCCTCTTTAGCATTAATATTCTTATAATAAGGGATTAAGAATAGGCGCTTACTAAAGCGGTCAACTATAACCATAGCTATATTATATCTATTACGGTCTATAGGTAGCTTATAGAAGTCTATAGAGATATACTACCAGGGGCGTTCTGGTATTAGAAGTAGTTTTAACAGTCCTAGGGTCTTATCTTATAGAATTATAGATCTATAGCAGTTATTACAGTTTTGTATATAGTAATTAATATCCATAACTATTCCAGGCTAGTAGTAATGGTTGCTAATAATCTTATAGGTCTTATTTTTTCTAGGGTGGGCTATAGAGACCTAGGTATGTGCTTTAGTAATAAGCCAAGTCCGTAGGTTCTATTTCTCTACTACTACTAGCCATTCTTAATACTTAAGTAATCCATTTTTAAGGGACTATGGGCTAGTAACGTTCTTTGCCTTTTTATAGTACTCCTATAGGGAAGAGGCTGTACAGTTTACCTATAGCAATTTATTAATAAAGTTAAATCCTAAGGGGTTAATAGGATATATCTTAGTACCTAAAAAGTCTGTACTTAGTTCTACCTATATTTAGGGGTTAAGGTGCTCTAGTTATAGTAGTATCTAGGTCTGTAATAAGATCTTCACAGCCGCCTAGTTACCTAGGTCTTATTTACGCCTTATAAGAGTATCTACACAGTTTATAGCGCTTAGTCTATATATAATTAAGAAGTTAAACTAAAATAGGATATCCGCCTAATATGCCTACTAGGCTATAAGGGCCTTAGTTATTATAAAGTATTCTAGGGCCTTATAATCTAAAACTACCTTAATAGGCTTAGGGGTCCCCTCTAGCTGTATACGCCAGTACTAAAAGCTAGAGATAATAGCCAGTATTTCTTTATTATAGATATGGTAGTTTAGCTCAGCATCTATTATAGGTTTTAAATAATATATAATAGGATGCTATTCTCTGTCTAGTTACTTCTAGGAGAAAACACCAGCTATTATACTATCTAAGGCATTAGTTTCTAGCATTAAGGGCCATTTTAGGTTAAAGTGGGCAAGTAAGGGAGCCAATACCAGCCATTTTTTAAGCTTATTAAAGGCCTGCATATATATAGCGTTAAAGTGGAATAGCTAGTCTTTCCTAGTAAGGCGGTTAAGAGGCCAGGTAATCCTACTATAGTTCTTAATAAAGTATTAGTAGAAGTTACAGAAACCTAAAAATAATTACACCCTCTTTACGGTCCGTGGGGGTGTTTACTGGTTAATTACAGCCATTTTTTCTAGGTCTACCTTAATTCTATCCGTACTAATAATAAACCCTAGGTACTTAGTGCGCTTAATACTAAATTCTAACTTCCTAATATTGGCCTGGAGACTAGCTTTGCGGAGCCATTATAGGACTTTACAAATATACTCCTTATATTCCAGTTTATTCTTAAAGTAAATTATAATATTATTTAGGTAGTTAAAGAGTACGTTATTTATATACTGTTAGTATTTCTATAAGTTATATTTTTAGTCTATATATTTAGTACGGCGTCTAATATTCCTTGCTATTCTTTATAGCTGTATAGGGCCTAAGCCAGCTAGCTTATTACTAACTTCCTGGGTTTCTAGTATTGGCGGCGCAATATTAGTAATCTAGGGGCAGCGTAGTATACGGATCCGTTGCGGATTAAGCTATACATCTTTCTTAAAGGCCTAGTCTCTATATATAGCATTGGCCTAGTAAACGGTGTCTACCTATAGCCATATAAGGTTTTCTATTATAATGCTAATTTCTTTTATAAAGGAAGGGGTTAGGGGTAGGGTTTTAGGCCAGTGTAGCTAGAATATATTGCATTGCAATAGGAGGCAAATTGCCGCCACGTGTAGCAAGTTGCCGTTACGTGAGGCAAGTTGCCGTCACGTGTCACCGCGGCACTAGCGTGGTAAGGAACCTTAAGTTCCTCACCCTTCTTTATATTGAAAGACAACATCCATCTATAACACCGCATAGTATATATCATTGTAATATATGTATTCTGCACGTTGTTAAAACATACCAACACTAATTAGTGAGCGCGCACAGATTAGGAAACACGCAGATAGCTTAGAAGACAGTTATACTATCCACCTTACAGTAGATTGGAAGATAGTTGTACTTATCCACCTTTTGTATTAGCCTATTTCAGTTAAAGAGAAGAAGAGAAACTACCTAGGAGTACTTATCTAGTATCTACAACGACTTCTAGATATCTCGTTCTATCTATTTCAGAAGACTACTGCGCAGAGCACTTTACCTTACTCAATTAACTCAAACTATCTCCTCAACCGCCTCCTTAACCACCTCCTTAACCGTTCCCCTACCTTTACCTTTTAAACACCCTCACCTTCACCCTCACTTACCCAAACAATATATAATAAACAAGATATCAGGAATAGAGAAAGACTAAAAGGAAGAAGCAGCTAAATAGGAAAATGGGATTAACCTAATAGAAGCCTCTAAAGATAAACTGACTAACTACCTACAATACAAGATGTACCTATATATAGAGATACACAACCAGCTCGACTTAACACTCTAGAAATTATTCCAGGGAGATTTTAAGGACTTTACGGTTAATATCTTTACGTAAATCCCCTTATACTGGCTTTAGCAACTACATAACTGCCTAAACATTAGAGGAATATAGGTTAATATTAACCATAAACAAAACAAAACACTCTCTTAGTCTTTACATAATATAGCACAAAAAGAAAACCAAACTAAATAGAGCAGAGAGATAATCAAATTAGCCAATAATAAGTATAGACCGACGTTATTAAGATTAATTAAGGTATACATAATAGAGGGTACCTTAGAGGAGCAATAATAAGCTAAAGCTACCGCAACCTAACTAACTGGTACACTAACTACCTCTACCTTTACACCATCTATTATACCTCAATCTACGACTACGTCCACTTTTATACTATCTACTACGCCTTAACCCGTAATAACAACACAGTAACTCCACGTACAATCTATAGATGAGGAGAACCACCCTATTACTATAACTAGCTATAGCAAGGAAATTGCGAACGCAGCCAAGATATACACAGAGGAGCAGAAATATGGTGGTATAAACAAAAGCCTTAACTACAAATTAACAATATTCTACAATATCTGTAATCGAGCGGATATACCCTAAGAAGCCTACCTTAAGGCATTCCCTACTATGCTAAAAGGACTAGCTTTAGACCACTTCTACACAAACCAACTATCTTGCCTACTATTTGCCAAAGCTTATAAGCACCTTTAGAATTTCTTTAAAGGACTAGGATTTTAATGCAAGAACCTAGACAAGTAGAACACCATTACACTTATAACAGTAATAGCAGGAAATATAGATAAGTTAATAAGTAAATATCTCTAATTCTTAATCTATAGACTTTGTTAACTATAGCATAGCCTTAGACCTACCTTATAAACTATAGACTTCCTTTATAACAAAATCATTACTTCTTACCAGGGAATACTAGTATATAAATATGCAGTCTCTAACCCACTAGACAACCTTGGAGCCCTTATTAACAAAATTTAATCGTCCATTACAGCATATAAAAAAGAGTATATAGAGAAGACATAAGCCTTCTTTACAGACCGACAGTTCTATAAAAGAGATAATAACTACAACCGCAGCAACTGTAATAACCCTCCATATAACCGCAACTGAAAGAAACCACGTTGCTTTATATATAACAGGGAAGGATGTCGCTTATAGAAACATACTAAGAAGGAGCAAGAAGAGTCTAAAGCCAAGTTTAAAACTACCAATAGAGACAGGTTTAGCAAATTCAATAACTAATTTAAGAAACGACTTAACCAATATATTATAGATTACGAGGATAACAATACCAACTTAGAAAAAGAGCTTAAAGAAGCTTTTTAAGCACTAACTATTAATGTAAGTTATAAGGCAACTAATAAGAACTTATAACTGAATATTAATTACTACTATACCTCCCTTAGCTAAGTGGAATAGTAAAAAGCAATTTCTATAGCCGCCACCCTAGCTAATAAAGCCTTTGGCCATTTGGTCACAACTATAGACAATATAGTACCTCTTATAACTGACCAGGACCCCTTTACCTATAATACAACCACATCCACGTCCCGCTATACTGCAGATAAGTTTATAGGTATAATAATTGACATAGGAGCATCTAAACAATCTACAGCAGGATATAGCCAATTCTTAGCATTCTAGAGACTTAATACTAATATACAGCTTAATACCACTACACAAGGCATAGTTAATGTATAGTTTGGCATTAGATTAACCTCATTAATTAAATCAGCTAAAGTAATTACCCTAATTAGCATAATTGAGTTTTATATTGTTAAGGTTAACACCCCATTTTTGCTTTACTTGGCAGACATAGATTACCTATAAGTATACTATAACAACCTAAAAAATATGCTAATCACCCCTTAGAGCGAAGTACCTGTTATATATTACTTTAGCCACCCTTTTCTACTTTAGAACATATCCCTGTGTACTTATTTAACTAAGTCATTCAAACAAAACCCCTACTACCTTACCAACGTAGAATTAAAGCGACTGCATTGCCGTTTTAGCTACCCTTTAGCTAAGCGTCTTGTACGAATACTTAAACGCTTAGGGTATAATATTAACAGCAAAACCTTAGATTATCTTATATGCTACTACCACCATTGTTAAAAATATAGAAAGTCGCCTAGTAGATTCAGATTTACCTTATATAATAATATTAATTTCAACTATTCAATCGTGGTTAATATTATGTATATTAATAGCGCACCCCTTTTACATATTATTAATAAAGGAATATAATTTTAAGCTAGTAGATAGCTGCAAAATATCAGCGCTAAGCATATATAGGATATATTATAAATGTGCTAGATTAATACATACCTAGGACCTCCTAATATTATCACACATAATATAGGCAAGAATTTTATAAGTAAGGAATTTAAACAATACGCCATAATATTTGGAACAGTTACAAAAAGTATACCTATCAAAGCCCACAATTTAGTTGGAATGGTAGAACGCTACTATAGCCCCCTCTGTTGCATATACTATATCATTACTGCAGAACTACCAGATATCAGTAAGGATATAGCCCTATAAATGGCCTTTAAAGCAATTAACAATTCCGTAGGCCCTAATAGTCTTATACCCACCTTACTAGTATTCGGAGCTTACCTACGTATAGTGGAATCCGACGCACCTAACCCTATAGTTATACAACAAGCAGCAGCTCTTAAAAAGGCTATAGAAGAAGTTAAGAAGCTTAGAGCTAAGCGCTAAGTAGCAGATGCCCTTAACATACGCAATAGACCTAAAACAACTGCAATCTATAACCTACCACTTAACTCACCCATATTGGTATGGAGAGAAGGACCTACAGGCCAACCTAGCTACTGGTCTGGTCCGCATAACCTACTTAGCATTGAAAATGAGACCTATACTATATAACTTCCCCACGGACCCACTAACTTCCGCAGCATGGTTATAAAACCATATCTGGTAGACCCTAAAATTACAGAGGATACGCAACTAGAAGATAATAAAAGCGAACCACCTTAAACTAAACCTAAACCCCTACCTCAAACTAAGCCTGGACCTTAACCTATTAAGTGTAGAAGAGGTAGACCACGCAAGTACTCTATTAAAGCTAATACCGCGAACATTTTAATATATCTATAAGATAAGGACAATAATCAACTTGTAAAGTCCAATTAGTTTGTAGTATCACGCTAGAAGGAAATTAAGGGATTACTTAAGAAAGGAGTTTTCAAACTAGTTAACCCCAAAGATATACCATAAAGTAATAAAGTATTTAACTCTAGATTTGTTAATAAGATTAAAAACCCCAGTTCTAATAAAGCCTTTAAAAAGTCAAGACTAGTTATACAGGTATATAATAACCTAGAAAAAGACCTTATATTAACCCAATCACCTATAATCCAACAAGTCAGCTAACGCCTTATTCTCTATATTACGGCCATAACTTAGAACAATGGCACACATCTCTACTTACGAGATATTTCATAGGCCTATATACAATTAGCTACAAGACTAAATCGAGACTTCTATATTAGGGCACCTCTTAAACTTAGTACAGCACTTAGAGTCTTACAAGGCACAATTCTAAAGGTTGTTAGACCTTTATACGGCATTCCTAAGGCAGGCAATTATTGGTTTAAGACTTACTATAACCACTATATTAAAGAACTAAACATAAGCCAATCTACTTATAACCCCTACTTACTCCACCTTAACAACCCCACAAATTTCGGAATAGTTGGTTTATAAACTAATAACACCCTCCTACTAGCCAACTTAGTCTTTGCAGCTTTAGAATAGAAGAAGATTAAGAAAGCTAAATTCCTAACCAAGGAATACAAACAACTTACGCCAGAACACCCAATTAAATTCAACGGAGGCATTATCCAACAACAGGATTATATAATTACGCTTACACAGAAGCGCCAATGCCAGAACTTAACCCTTATTAATATTAAGGAAGCTATCACAACAACTAGTTCCAGAGGCACTATTTATATAGCACTCACACTTAAGGATTAATACATCGCCCAACGAGCAAAAGGAGCTTATATTGCATCCATATACCAGCCTAAAGCTTCTTTTAATTTATCCTACACTGCCTAAGTAATTAACCCTAATAAGAAAGACATAAAACTGCTTAATAAGAGGATTTAGTGGCAAATTAAGAACCTAACAAGAGGTTTAAACTTTGTTAAACTCAACATAGAGACATTACAACTACTTATATTCACTAATTCCTTATTTGTAAACAACAAGGATCTCTTATTACAGATTGAATACATCCTAGTACTAGCAGACTTATTAAATAAGGCAAACATCGTCCACTAGTCCTTAGTTAAGTGCAAGAGAATTACTAGAAGCATACTAGCCTCCGAATTATATGCTATAGACCATAGTTTCAACATCGGCGCTACAATTAAGGCCACAGTCGAATTGCAACTTAATATCAGCCTACCACTCATCCTTTGCACTAATTTAAAGTCGATCTATAAATGCCTCGTCAAACTAGAAACTACACAAGAGAAGAGACTTATAATTGATATTATATGCCTACGTCAGTTATATAAAAGACGCAAAATAGCTAAAGTCAAGTAGATCAATGGAGACAGTAACCCTATGGACGCTATAACTAAAAGCAAACCATTATTAGCTCTTAAGCGACTCATTAACACAAACCAAATCGAGTTAAAGACAGTAGAATGGGTAGAACGTGCTACTAACAATAGCACTGATATAAAGGCATAGGGTAAGGAAGGAAGGAAGGAAGAAAAGAAAGAGAAGTGTATATATGGATTTTCAAACTGCACAGTTATAGGATACTAGTCCTCCACATTTTCTAAAGTACTCCCAGTGTAGCTAGAATATATTACATTGCAATAGGAGGCAAATTGCCGCTATATATAGCAAGTTGCCGTTACGTAAGGCAAGTTGCCGTCACGTATCACCGCGGCACTAGCGTGGTAAGGAACCTTAAGTTCCTCACCCTTCTTCGTATTGAAAGACAACATCCATCTACAACACCGCATAGTACATATCATTGTGATATATGTATTCTGCACGTTGTTAAAGCATACTAACAGCCAGATAAGCCGTCTACTCCATATATTAAGCTATAAGCCTAAATAGGCTAGCTATTTTCTTCCTAAAATTATATTATAGCTTCCTAGGTCCGTAATAAGCAAGGGGACATTATACTGCCTTTATCTATTAACACGGAGGTAAATCTACAAGATTGTTATAATAGGTGGCCCTATTTATCCATTATGCCCATAAATAGGAATTAGTTTAGGCAGTTCTTTAAGGGGTGCATTTAGAAAATTAGCCAGCTTTATAGTATACTAGGTGTCTATTAAGGCAAAGGCATTTACTTTAGAGTTAGCTAAAGCAGAGGTTAAAACTTAATATCTATTACAGAATAAAGTATAAGGGATAGTACAGCTTCTTCCACTAACTAGCCAACCCAGATTAATATATAATATATTAATCCCTTTTAACCCTAAAGAGGAGTCTTACTCTAGGGTTTATCTTTTTCTAACTCTGTACTATCCTCCTAGATTAACAAAACCTTACCCACTTTTATACTTATTAGGCAATCCTTTATAATATAGCCCTTCTAGCCATAAGAGAAGCAAGCTCCCTAATTACTAAGGGCCTATGTATAGGGGTTGCTATATATAGGCTAATCATTTACTGGACCTATAGTAGGACTAGCTGTATAACTAGCTACTAAATTAACGGCGGGCTGTATAGCCAGTGCTATAGGGGTTGCAGATCTTATTAGGGCGCTGCGGCCCATTCTAGTAGTACTTATATTTTAGTTAATAGAGCTTCTAGTCTTGTACCGCTTAGTATATACCTTAATTTAACAGAGGCCCTAGTTAATAGCTAGGCATTAGTCTATAAGTTCCTTAAGCGTCTATATAGTAGTATAAACTAGTAGTATAGCGCGCTATAGGTCCAGGGTAAGCTTATTAAAGAGGTCTAGCATTAGATCTTCTTAGGGGATTTAAGCCTGTCCAGCTAAGTATAGAAAGCGGGTCTAAAAGGCTAAGAAGGTCTCTGTTATTTTTATATTTAGGCTTTTATAATTAAGCTAGGCGTTTTATACTTTAAAGGCGTCCTTATAAATAGAAGATGGGTAGTTAATTATCTCTTCTTTAAAAAGGAAGGGGTCTGCTAAGTTCTAGGCATATTACGGATATAGATATATCTATGCGTTACTACTAGTGCGGCCAAAGACATATACCATTTTAGCTTAGGCATTAGGAAAGTAGTCTATATTAACTTTAAGCTTGTCCTATAGTTAAAGCTTCTAGTTATTAAATATAGGGTTAGTTCTATCTGTAAGCAATAGGGGGTCTATAACCTTTATAGATTACAACAACGCTGATACTATATATTAGGCTAGGGCCTTAAGAACTATAGCAAGCCTCTAGGTATCTAATAACTTATTACTAGGTATAGGGGTATCTCTAGTTTTAAGCAGCTCTTAGAGCCGTTTAATTTCAGTATTAGCTACTGCAAGCTCTTCCTAGGGGGTTAAGACAGCAACTGTTTTACCATTAGAGGTATTTATAGGTCCTATAGTAGCTTTGCCAGCTACTATATTTCTTAGCATAGTAGTAGGGGTACTAGGTAATTTCCGGTATTTATTTATTTACTAGGGTTCTGGTCTATACATATCCTATTTTTAGGTTTCACGTTCTATTTATATTCTTTTAGTTCTAATAATGTTCTTAGGGTCCTATTTTATTTCCTTATTCTATTTATAGTCTTATAAATATATTTAAGTTCCTTCTTAGGAAGAAAGAGTGGTAATAAACTTTAAATAATATTAGCGACTTAATTAATTAAGGTATAAGCATAAAGAGGGAGTCGCGTAAGCCTATACAATTTAATTGTCTATAAATAAGGATCTAAAGCTAGAGAAAGAAAAGGGGAAGAACGGAAGCACCGCTTAAAGTTATATACAATTCTCTAGTTATATAACAGTACTTTACCATCACGTGACGGCAATCTGCAGCAATCTGCGGCAATATGCCAGTACTGTAACACGCTCGCTAAGCAGCTAGTTAATAGATATACTTTCTCTACCTTTCCTCCCTAATCTATATCTATATATATAAAAATAGTTATATATCTAACTTTTAATAAAATACTAAGGAGTTCTATTAAAGCCTTTATCTATAGCCTTTTAGGGGCTTATTTTAGTATAGTATAACGTAGGTAAGAAGCATCTCGGCCACCTTAAAACTCACCAAAAATTAGAAAATTTAGACTTTAATATCTTAACAACTACTTAATAATAAATTCTAATAATTTGGATTTAGACTTTTATATATTATTATTCATTGCTTAACGTCCGATTTGGATCCCTGTTAGGCCCACGCGGACTACTCCTTATATACATATAGGGAGAAAACTCTATTTAAGAAAACCCCGTGATCTATCTCCCCGCCTTTTAGGGCTCGCTTATAAGTCACCTGTGAGTTACTAATAGTGCTCTACTACCTTACTTTTTAACCTCTTTAGGAACTACTACTGCTGTAACAAACCTATGGACGCGCTAGTATTACACACTATACTCTACTCCTATAGAGTTATTAGGGGGCGCCTGTTATTTGCCCCTTTGCTTTCTATTACTATTTCCTTTATAACCCGGAACTGGTCTAGCACATTTTAGCTAATAAGCCACTAGGTAGCCGCCTTAAGGCCTTTCTATATTAAGAGCAGTGTATTATAGTTTTCTATACTAACTGCTAAGAGTATTGCTTCTTAGCCGGTGTATAAGGGGCATAACAGTATTACGTGTTTTAGTGTCTGTTTTAGCCAGCTATATTTGTACCTTAGGCTACCTACTAGGACACCCACTTAGTAAAGCTAATTTTTTAGTCCTATTATTCCTATCCTTAAGAGTATTGCTATTGTATTTTCTGCCTTTATTAGGCCCTCTTAGAGCCCTTAGGTATTTACCCCCCATAGTGTTACCCATACTATAGCTTAGGTTCCCCTTACCTAAGTCTACCTCTATACCTTTAACTCCTATTTATCTCTCCAGCGTCAGTCCAACTAGTATTATATTGCGGTAGATAGTTTTCTAGTACTCTTTTATGCTCTACTTTAGCTCCTTTCTCTCCCTTACTATTGTCTTTACTAGCCTCTTACGCGTCTCCCTTCCTCCTCTATATAGGCCTGGGCCCTAGTGCCGCACTATTCTTCTTCTACTTTCTCTACCTGTTTTCCTAATATATCTTCCCTACTTTAGGGTTATTGGTTTCTTCTCCTATAGGGCACCTTAGAGTCCCTCTATAGTTTGTTTAGGCGTGTCTTAATATACTTTATAACGTTAGAGTTATATTCCTTTTACACCCTTTATATTGCATTGGCTTCAATATATAGTTATAGAGGGGGAATATTGGCTTCCTTCTTAAGTAGTGCTGTGGCCGTTTACTTATACCCGCCTGTTATACTCCTAAGGTAGGCTGTTTGGACCTTTTAGAGTGGTTTAAGAAGTAATTTAAGGGGGCCTTTCTTGGTTTCTCTAGTGGCCCAAATGCTAGATCTATATATTATGGTTAGCTAGACAACTGCTATATATAGTAGGCGTAACCTCTAGAAGTATAGACCCTATATAGAATTAACGATCCTAGACATAGCGCTATACTATACTTAGCCCTTATGGGCCGCTTGCGCCGTATATACGCTCTATTGGAGCTTACTGTCTATCTATACTCCTAATACCCTTAGGCCTTAAACCGGTTAACCCCTAAAGCCTTAGATATAGATTATATACTAAAGATCTACAGATTAGTTATATTTTCTTATAAAATAGATTAGCTGGTATTTCTCTGGTAAGAATTAGACTCTATATCGTCTTGCCTATTCTATATAGGTGTTATAGGCTTTCTCTAGTGTCCTATAGTTCTCTGTGGCTATTGGCCTATATATAATTAGGTTTGTGTTATTAATAAAGCCTATCCCCTAGGTCGCCCCTTTCTTAAAGGTGTTAAGCAGGTTGCTTATAAAGAAGAGGAAGAGTATAGGCGATAAAGGTAACCCTTATGGTATTTCTGTTATAACTGCGATAGGGGGGCTCTGGTATTTACTAAAGACCAGTAATATTTCTTTCTGGCCTATAAATTCTTAAATAAATTAAATAATCTATTTTAGGAAGCCCTTTGCCCTAAGGATATATAGGAGACGCTTATAGGGTATATTATTGTAGGCGCCGCTGATATCTAGGCTAAGTATTAATACTATAAAGTCCTTTTGCATAGCCTATATAGTTTTAATGGTAGTAGCGAGTAGTATAAGTGCTAATAGTGTTAAGCGATTCTTTCTTACCCCTATTTAGCTTTGTGGTAGTAGGGCGTGTTCCTCTACTATATCTGCTATATAGTCCGCTATAACCTTTTCTAAGATCTTACTTAGGGTATTTTCTAAGGTAATAGGGCGGTAGCTTCCTAGGATTAAGTAGTCTACTTTACCTTCTTTTTATAAGACGACTGTTGTTATAGATCTTTTAAGTTACAGGTAGTAGCCTATTGTAAAGTATGCTCTGGCTATATCTGTAAGCTAAGGTGCTATAAGTGGTCTATAGGTCTTTAGGGCTTTGTTTAGGATCCTATCTAGTCCTAGTATTATATTATTTAAAAGGCGGCTAATAGTTCTAGCCATTTCTTTAGTTGTTATATCACTATTAACCCTTAGGTAAGTTACCGGTGTTTTACTAGTAATATTGCTAAGGTCTACTAGAGCTAGTTAAGGGAAAAATCTTTCTATAAGGATCTTTGCCTTCTTATTATTATTGCTTGTGGCCTATAGTTTGCCTACTCTTTATAGGGGTAGTAGGTGTAGATCTTCTACTAGGCGTTCCGCCTTTTTTTTTTACCTATTTTGCTATAGTCTAAAGGCCCTTGTTATAGGGGAGACTTAGGTTAGTAATATATTTATTTATAAACTATCTCTAGTTATTCCTTACTTCTTTTTTTAGGGTATTCTTTAGCTGGTTTCTTGTGTCTTTATATCGTCTCTTGTCTTTAAAATTGTGGCTACTTGTGTATTTCCTCCTTACTTATCATTGGCCGGCTATAAGGGCCGCGCACTGTGCGGACTATATGTGTTGCGTATAGGGGCCCGGTTTTGAAACTGGGTAGTACTCTTTTAGCCCAATTTTAATTGCTGCCTGGATCCTTTCTAGTCTTTAATTAATTTCCTTAGGGGTAGCTAATGAGCCTTACTTATTTGGTATTAGGTGGATTTCTTCTAGGTCTTAGAGTTGTTGTTTAATTGTATTAAGGAAGCTATCTATATTAAGCTTCCTTATTGCGTATCTTTTGCTATTTAGTTGCGCCTTAATGTCTAGATCTAGTTATATCTAGATAGGGATATAGTCTAAGGTAAGTGCCTATTCTTTTTTAGGGGAGCACCTTTTGAGTCTCTGGTATAGGTTTTCGTCCATAATTATAAGGTTAATTGTACTTTTGGCAGTACCCTATTACCATATAATTACACCTGGGGGGGTAGCTAGCTTAAGGCCCCCGTTGTCTATAGCTCTTAGTAGGCACTCTACCTATTAATTAGCAGCAATATGGATGCCCCCCTACTATAGGTGGTAGAGGTTTATATTTCCTAGTAGGATAGACTCCGCATATTTAGTTTCTAGCAAGCTTATTATAGATATAATATTCTCTGTCTGTGCTACCCCTTTAACCCTAGGGTTATAGACATTAATAATTTGTACTAGTCCCCTATATATCTAGATGGTTATAACTGTAATATCTAGGTTAACTGCCTGCTATGACTATAAGGCAAGGCTAATATTTTTGCTGATTATAAAGCATATATATATGGCTGCTTTTGGTTTATATAGGAGCTAAAATCCTTAGGGGCAGTATGTTGATTATATATAGGTATTGTAATATGGCTCTTATATAGCAAGAATATAATATTTCTCTAGGTCTAGACTGTCTAGTAGGGGCCTTGCTAGATGGTGGTTTGTATTGCCGTAGTTATACTATATAATGGTTAAGTGGCGGACCCCTAGTGGGGGTCCTTTACCTTTCCTTTACTCCTTACTTCTTCTGTTTCCACTTTCTCTAAAATGTTTAGAACTTCTATCTCCTATATTTGCTCCCTAGCCACTACTTATTTTATATAGAGCTTTCTATTTCTATGTCTTATGTTTCTACTAGCCTTTTTAAATCTAAGTCTGTTATTGCCTCTAGTTCTTCCCCCGTTCTCGCTGGTTGGCTATATGCCCCTTATAAGCCAGCTATATATGTTATATTTGCCGCGTTAAATCTAATTCTTAATTATCCCAGCCTTAAACTTGCTGTAGCTGTCTATAGGGGTCTTCCTACTAGGCGTCCTCTCCCTTATATCCTATATGTCCCTTATGTCCCTATTCAGTCTGGTAATATCACACAGCGTCACTTTTAGCCCGTTAAGGCTTGGGATGGCTGGCTTAGCCCCCTAGTATTAAAGGTAGAAAACGCTAGGAAGATACCTATATCCCCCTAGCTTATTACCTGTTGTTTCTATTTATATAACCTAGTGTGCAGTTATTCCTATAGCTATTAAGCCCTTTCCTTCCGTCTCCTATATTTAATGCAGTCTTCTCTCTCCTACGCCTTATATATGCTTTAGTGACAGTTCGCGCATTTTATTTGGTCTTAATTTATATATTGTCTTATATCATAGGGGCCTATATAGTGGCCGCAGCATACCTATACTGCGCATATGGATTGGGTGTGTCCCTATTATATATAGCAATAATATTGTTCCAGGCGTGGTCTATAGTTATAGAGCCTTGTGTTGTATATAAGGCCATTTATAATTATTCCTTTTTGGATAAGGAGTTTTTGTATTCCTAGTGTATATACGCTAACAATAAGGGAGCTATATATTTGTCTATTGTCTCCCTAGTAAGTCTCTGGCGCCCCTTATATCCTCTTATTATTCTTATTATATGCTTAGTTTATATTTTCCTGTTAAAGCCATTAGATCTAGGTAATTATAAGTCCTAATATAAGGCGTTCTGTTTATTTTACTATCTTTTATATAGTTGCTGTATTGTCCACCTAGCATCCCCTTTCTATCTTAAGGCTTATAGAAACCAACAGGACTTTAACTAGGTAATCTTTATAAAGCACTTTTATGCTAATACGCTCTCCTAGCCTGTCCCCTACTCTTATAGCCCGTTCCTTTACCTATTAGTCCTTTAGGGTGACTCTAATGTCTCCACTCCTAAGGTGTTAGACTGTGACGGCGTTATAAACCTTCTTATAAATCTCTATAAGAACTTCTATTTCTAATTGTCCCCTAAGTTCCTCTGCCTTTTCTGTATTTAGTTATATTATGATTATATACCCAGTTGTTGTTTTTAGGGGGGTAGGTTCCCTATACTATAGGAGCGCAGCTACGGCGGCCTAGGTGCGGTTTGCCTATAAGGGGGGGTTTTATTTATCTTTAATTTTATTTAGCCATTAGAGGATTTAATTAAGGGTTTACTAAAGGGGCGCCTAAGGTTTACTAGACTGGAGCCATTCTGCTAGCTATATTAGTTTATAATGGCTAATAGATGCTCCCCTATAGTTCTGGATACTAGACGCGTCCAATAGGCTTTATATTTTATTAGATGCCTTCTTAATTAAGGTATTTCCGCTTTCTAGTATAGTATTCGCCTGTCCTTGTTGTTGTTGTGGGGGGCTATTATTGGGTATAGGTCTGGCGGTCGCACGTAACTGTATACCACCGTTGTTCCACCTGTGCCTCCCCTATAATGTATGCATCTTAGGGGATTATTAAGGTGTTTTTTAGGGTTCTTTTAGTTGGTTTGGTCTTTTTAGGCTAGGTGCAGCAAGAGCTCCAAAAGTAAGTTCTTGCTATATAAGATAACGAAGTTCTAAGGAAGGTCACTGCTTATTATATTGGATACCTCAATGGATGACCTAAATGATAGCAAAAAGAGATAAGTGGCAGATATAATATGCCTCTAGACTTTTATATATACTCTATAGCTTCTATTAAAGTTATATAGTAATTAGTTTAGTAGTTTTTAAAATATTATAATTTAGGGGCTAAAACACAGCCAAATTATTATATTTTAAAAACTATTACTCTAATTACTATATAACTTTAATAGAAGCTATAGAGTATATATAAAAGTCTAAATCCAAATTATTAGAATTTATTATTAAGTAGTTGTTAAGATATTAAAGTCTAAATTTTCTAATTTTTGGTGAGTTTTAAGGTGGCCGACTTGCTTAAGTGGCCGAGATGCCTCTTACCTACGTTAAGTTTAGTAGGGTGCTTATATAATAGCGGCACCCAACTTAAAATATAAATATTTCTATTACCCATGCCTCCAGCACCCTAGATGGGGGGCTTACCTCAGCAGATTTGGCTTTTGGTAAGCGCCCCCGTCCTTAACAGGTGCTAGCCAGTCTAACAGATAGCCCACACTAACGAACAAAATTCAACTTGTCTGAATTTACCCACGCCGTAAGCACCGCCCACAACCTTGTCTATTAATTATATATAGCGGCTTTAAGACTCCTTTAAGTCTCCAATCACGCGCCTTTTTTACAGCATTAAAAAAGGCACGTTTTATAGCCTTATAATATCGTTTATCCAGATGTTGAATTGTAGCTTTAGCCTTTGCCCGCTTATCTTCCTTAACTTTCTCTACCATTGTACGTCCATTTTATATAGTAAGCACTCCCCCTAATTTTAAGGGCCTATTCTAGTCTGCCTTTTATGCTTAGCGAGCTTACTCTACAAGTTGTAACTGGCTAAGGTCCTTTATAGTTTAAAGGAGCTTGGTGCCTTACGTAAGTAAACCTTATATAAAACAATCAAGCGCATACATAAACCCTAGATCGTCCTACGGTGCGTTCTTATAGAGATACTAAGCTTGTCGCTTTAGTAATCGTATTGTAAAAGGGGTTATCTTAAGCTAAGGTACCTCTGTAGGAGACATAGGCGGCGTTTCTGGCTTAATCTTCTCTAATATAACTTATAGATTATACGGAATAAGCCCAGTCTTCTTAAACGCAGATTGAATTATTAAAGCCTTAAATATCTGTTTGCGTATATCTCCAATTACTACAAGGAATTTAAGCTTTATAAATTTTAGGCACCTATCCCAAATAGCTATATTTATAGCCTTAGAGTAGTAATATTTATACGGCTGGAATACTATAACGTCTAGGGGCTATAGGATATGCGTTATATAAGGCGGGAATCTAAATAAGATAATATTATTATTATTATAGTATTAGATAAATAGTATTATATAATGTGAGCCTTATCCATTAAGGAGAAGAAGCCGCTTTGCGCCTATAGCTAGCTTCTGTATATATTTATTAAAATAATATAGCCACTTAAGACTAATCTTATTATTTAAATAGCTTAAGGCTAAGACTGTAATTACTATATCGTCGTCTAAAGCTGGGTTTTAATACTAGCGGGCTATATATAGGAGTCCTGTAAAGATTAGTAAAGTAGGTATATGGCATCCACTATTAGATATTAATTTAATTGCGGTCGCAGACTTTTAATTTATAGGGACCCTAAGATATAGCTGTCTCCTTTACTTTATAATAATAAGCTAATTACGTCCTACTCTAATATAGAAGCCTGTCTTATCTATATTTTAGATATCCTTATTAAGAATCCTATACTCCTTATAGACATCTTTATATTTCCTAAACTACTCCTTTAAGGCCTTATATCCTTCTGCCTGTTTATATTTAAAATCTAAAGTCTTCTATTATATAACCTTATAATTAGGATGTTTGTTAAGGAATTATGCTATCTAGTAATTACTAACTATTGGTAGGGCATTGTCTAGATTGTCTAGATTAGGCGTATAGCTCCAATTAAGAATATAGTCCGCAGCGGTATGTAGAAGCTCCCTTTGCGCTAGAAGTCCTATGCGATTAAGACGATTAAGGTATTAATAGAGGGCAACTTCTTCCTGGTCTAAAAGGCGACGGTTAAACCCTAAATAATTAGATTTAGATAGTCTACCGTGATAATAGGCGTAGAGTTGTCCGCGTGGAACAGTAAATTAATAAGCAAGCTTAAAAATATTAGGCTTAGTGCCTAGCTTAATTAAATAAAGAGCATCCTAGATTTGACTTTTGATATCGTAATATAAACCAGACATAGTGGTGGGTGTCTGTGGTGCGGTTGAATTTAGACAAATTAAATTTTGTTTGTTGGTGTGGGCTGTCTATTGGACTGGCCAGCACCCGTCAAGAACGGGGCGCTTACCGAAAGCCAAATCTGCTGAGGCAAGCCCCCCGTCTAGGGTGCTGGAGGCACGGGTAACCTACGGCCAATTTTTGCTATTCTAGCGCGAGTAGGGGGGTCTTAGCCAGCTCTACGCATAGCGCTTAACGGGTATTAAGAGCGCCGCATTACTAGCGATTATAGATTGACCGTGGATATAGGGTAATATCTATATGCCACTAAGCGCACGGGTCTCCTCGTCAGCCAAATTATAACTTAGCGGCTGATTTAGCTATATAAAACGGACTGTAAATATACTATTAATATTGTTAAGTCTCCCCTACCAAAATCGTTATAACTAGTAGAGATTTTATATAGGAGGGAGCCTAATTTAGCTAGTAAGGTAGACGTCTTAAGCCTTTTTGTAAGAGTACATATATTGGATCCCGCCGCGCTTGCGACAAGTTCGCAAGCACTCCGTGTCTTTTTGGCCGTATGGCGACGTTGGGGCGGGAAACGTTACACTTTTTAAGTTAAAGCCCCTTTCTTTATTGCTTATTAACCTAATATATAACTCTACGTATAATAATACTATTAGTATAGCGATACGCTTGGTTATATAAACCGTATCGTACTGACTAGTTTTTACTATATGCTAATTAGGCTACTCAATTATCTTAGTAAGCGATTTAGACGGCAAGGGCAAACTAAAGGCGCACTTACTAATACTAAAGTATCACTAGTCTCTATCCTAAAAATGCCACTATTTTTTAACCAATTAGCTATCTACCGGCCTTAAGTTTACCCTGCCGTCTAAGGGCCTATAAGAGGATTCGCAGAGTCGACTCAATAAGACTTATCGAGAAATTTCAACCTCTAATTTTTAGAACCTTATATTAGTTTAAATGCATAAATAAGTGTATAGATAAATAAAGCGGCCTTTAAAATACAATCGATTACCTTTTAAAGTGGTTAACTAGTTAACTGGTGGAGATATATTGCTCTTTAGTAGCGTCGCGTTCGATAGATAAGTCGACCCTCCTATATTTTCGCACCAAAGGTCCTCAGACGGCAAACGAGACAGTAAGCCTAAATACAGGGTTATATAACGCTAGCAGGGGTTTAATAAAGCTAGAAATATATTAATACACAGCTTTCTAACTCATCCAACACAGCCGCATTCGCGTTGCCTTGCCTGTTCTTCGTCTCAACATAACCACCTGTCCTTGTTTTGAAACTACGCTGATTTCGCTTCCACCGGTGTCACTGATAAAAGACGGCAAAGCGTAGAAAAGTAATATGATGTGCTAGCGATTTGCTTTGCTTGGGAGGAATCTTAGCGGAGAGCACCTGAGTTGACCAGAGTGGTGGGTAAGAGAAGGTATATAGAACATTATATTAGTGAGTGCATGCCGAATGGACAGCAGGGTGAGTAGCGGGTGAGCGCCGGGTGGGCACTGGGTAAGCAACCGGGTGAGTGACTGCCGGGAGTAGGGGATGAGCTGGCTGATTACTGGACATGGAGAGGTACTATTATGCAATGAGAACCTACTTCTGTTTCCGGGATATGGAGATCTATGATCAAAAGCCAATTTGCTGGAGAGAATAGTCGGAAGGAGATGCTTGAAGCAGATAAGACTGGAAGATGCAGGTCAATTCATTCTACCAATTGGTTGCCTTTTCAACGTCACCCTTCTCTCTTCTGCTCCTCAATGATATCCCCTACCGTCTTCGCACTGATTCTACCTTCAAATCGTTGTTCGGCTAACTCGATACAGCGAAGATTAGCGCCTAGCTTGTTCATTGTTTCCATCCACTCTTCAAACTCATCGCTGTCGTACACACAACCTCCACCAGCCTGCAGATGTGCAACTCCGTCTTTAATGAGCATGGTGCGAATAGCAATGCACGTGTCGACCGGCCCCTCAGCCACCTCCCCATTCCGAACCGAGTCGTACCCAAACCACCCCACGGCGCCGGCGTACACTCCCCGCTTCTCCTGTTCCAACTCCGATATCAGTTGAGCGGCGCGAATCTTCGGCGCTCCGGAGACTGTGCCCGCAGGGAAAATCGACCGGAATGCGTCCCAGCGTGTTGATTCGGCACGAAGCATTCCAGACACCTCCGATGTCAAGTGCTGGACGTGGGAGAACTTGTCGACTCGCATGAGATGATCGACGCGCACTGTTTGCGGATCGCATACGCGGTTGACATCGTTACGGGCAAGATCAACGAGCATTACGTGTTCGGCGCGGTCTTTGACGGAATTTTGGAGTCGTCGTGCCAGTTCGTCGTCTTCTACAGAATTGTTCCCTCGGGCGATCGTGCCGGCGATAGCATGATTCACGATGCGGAGCCGCGGGGTATTAAAGCCCCCTGCGGTAGATGCGCTCATTAAACATTCAGGGGAAGCGCCGACTAGCGAGAAATTGGAGCATGAGAGGTAAAACATGTAGGGTGATGGGTTCAATGATCGAAGAGTGCGGTATATATTAAAGGGGTGGACGGTAGTGTTGCGGGAGAGGCGTTGGGACGGAACGGCTTGAACAATATCCCCTTTGATAATATATCTCTTAAGCTTAGTAATGAAAGCCTCGTATCCACTTCGTCCAACATTTGATGAATATTGGTTTCTAGAAGACGATGTTGAGTCTTCGCTAACGGGTGCTTGAGGGGGGAGTGCAGTCTCTACTTGATGGATTGTCGCCAAAACTAATCGAAGCAACGCGCATGCTTCTTCGTACGCCGGTCGGATATCAATTGAGGTTGAATCCGGGAGCCTTATGTGTGTGACGACTGTGATTGTAGACTGGAAGTGGTCAAACGCTACTACTGTGTCGTAGATCATGAACATGGCGTCGGGTATTTGAATATTGTCTTTCAGCCATGGTGCAGCGGTCGTAGGTTCAAATTGTTGGATGCAATCGTATGAAAGATATCCGACTGCCCCGCCGGCAAGATTTGGCAGCTTGATTCCTGGAATGTCGACTATCCGGTCCTGGAGCTCATTTTGGAGCGCTCGCAACGGGTCGCCAACATGGTCGTATCCAGGGCCACAGCGGATGACCTTTCTAGGATCTGAGAGCAGTCAATGAGAAAGTTTGAACGAGACGGTTGAATGCATTATAGGCTTACTGGCTCCAATGTAGCTGTACCGACCTATTGTTTCGGAAGAGCCAGTGGCACTCTCTAGAAGAAACGAGTATTCAGCGGTAGCTCTATCAGAATTAGCACTCGTCTTGTGGTTGCTTTACACGGTTTGCTCCATACCCGGACGACAGCTTGAGAAAGATGGCGGTTGGTGATATAAGATCAGAAGGTGTTGAGATACAGAGAGGAAGAAGAGTGCCCTTTAATGCCTTGTGTTTGTGTAGCTCCCTTGCGCTGGCGAGGCTTGGGTAGAAGTCGTCGGTATTCATCTATTTTACGTGTTTAGAAACAGACAAGTTGAACTGTTGCAATTTGGTAATTGTGCCTGCTCCGTAGCGCCGTGGCTACTACCTACTAGGCGAATGTGTAGTAGAATGAAGAAAATTGAACAACGCGGAGGTCCTGAGTGATCACAGCTTGATGAAAGGCATGTGTCAATGTATAGGAAGGTGCATGGATTTCATGGAGAGGAGCCGAAGGTCCTCTATCTATCACATATCGGGGGGGCTGATTTGGCGCGGTTACCTCGGGTTAATACAGGGTTAGGGTGTACCCCCAATATCCGAGCGAACTCCGCACGGGTTCGCGCGCGACCGCCCCCAAGTACCTTCGCACGCGATTTTGGGCGAAAAGGTACATAATTTAGGTTAAATTGGTACTTTATAGGCGGCCGCGTAATATTACCTTTAAAATTTCGACACCTAAATGCGTTCTATTATACTACTAGACGTCTTAGTCACTGCAGTACAGTCCTATATTAAGGCGTCTTGGTTACTATAGTATAGTCCTATATTAGGGCATTTTAGTTACTATAGTACAGTCCTATATTAAGGCGTCTTAGTTACTATAGTATAATCTTATATTAAGGCGTCTTAGTTACTATAGTATAATCTTATATTAAGGCGTCTTAGTTACTATAGTATAGTCCTATATTAAGACGTCTTGGTCACTATAGTATAGTCCTATATTAAGGCGTCTTAGTTACTAATATAGTTCTATATTAAGACGTCTTGGTTACTATAATAAAATAACTATTTTAGAAATAAAATAGGTATTTTCTACTACCTAAAAGGGAGCCTTTTTTATTCTAGATATTCTTATAAAGCTAATTTAAAGAACGCTAGCCTTATAGCTGTTCTAGCTAGTTAATAGCCTATTTTTTATCTCTTGCCGTACTGTCTTCTATATACTATTTTATATCCTTAATTATTCTATAGCGACGACTATAGATTATAGCCTTGCTGTTAACCCACTAGTACGCCCTCTAGCAGTAATTAAAAGCTTTAATTAATAGCCTACCTGCTAGCCCTAAAGTCTACTTAGTCTAGAGCTAAAATACTAAATTACCACCCTAAAGTATTTTATATTTCCTTATCGGTACCTATAGGTTAAGAATAAATAGAAAAGATAGTTAAGTATTAGCTTGTGCCTATACTAGTAGGGGTAATATAGATATAGTAGACGGCTAAGCGGGCGGTGCGGATATAGTAGATAGCTAAGCAGGCGGTATGGATATTATAGACAGCTAAGCGGGCAGTATGGATATAGTAGAAGGTATCAAAGGTTAGGGTTAAGCTTAGCATAATCTTAGGTTACGCACAACCCCCTAAGGTCCGTAATATATTGTCCAAATATTACCCCCCCCCCTTTAGTGGTGGCCCCTACTTTTTAGACGCGTTTTTAAGGCCTAGGTTAGTACTAGGTTAGTATAAAGGGCCTTAGCGCGCCTTTAACCTCACCATCGCCTTAATAATCTATTTTCTAACCCTCTCCTGTTCTTATGCCCGTGTAGGCTTATATAGGGCTTTTAATTTTATATAGAAAGGCCTATTATAATTATAATTCTATAATATAGATCTCTTCTTCTCTCCTTTTAATATTTACGCGTTTAGTAGCTTTATTTACCTATACCGCGCTTACGCGTCTTCCCCCTAACCTCTTGTAGATATAGAGTCTTTTAAGAATCTTCTTACCCTATAGTCTACTTTGCAGTTAAAGGAAGCCCACTTAGCCTCTTCCTCCTATAGCCTCCAGAATAAATTTAAGGCCCAAATGGTACGGCTATACAATATTTATAAGGCCTAGCGCTTAAAGAATACTATAAGGGCGTATAAGCTAAAGTAGAAAGAGTAGGAAGACTAGTATATAAGACTAAAGGGCAATATAGACGGCGCCTAGGTAACAGAAAATAAGCTTTGCCTATTTTTAAAGTAGTAAGTTATTAACTAAGAATTATAGGCTGCTGGCTATTAAAAATGGAAGTTAAAATAGAAAGAGATATAGAAAGATAATAAGCGGGCAAAGAAGAGGTAGAAGATAGTTAAGTAGGTAGGGTAGCTAAGGGGGAAGGTAGCTATAGGGGCATCTATAGGGGCATCTATAGGGGCAGCCGTAAGGGTAGCCATAGGCATAGGGGAGGAAGCTATAAAAGAGGAAGGGAAGGTATGGGATAAGGAGGCCCTATATTACGGACGCTTTAAGTACAATGTAACGGAACCTTGTAGCAGGAACTACGGTGGGTTCTGTCAATGGGCTGGGTATATAGGTACGACAAAAACGATAACGTAATAACAACTGGTGGAGTGGTTGCCCAACAGATTAACTCTAATTATATTCTGAGATTCACTACAAGGAGAGAACTATCTACGGTAGGGACTAAGGTCCTTTAAATACACAACCGTACTCCTAAGAAATCCTCTTTTGTACGTAAGGTACGTGTTATACGTATTATACGTGGCATACACTACGTACTCCTCGTATACTGCGTACAACGTTATGTAACTCGCTTACTATTCCTCATCACATGGTTCCACCGGATCCATTCTGGACCGTGCCTATATTAACCAACTAGCTTCCGCCGACTCCTCTCTAAGTAGTTGTAACACTGTACTTAAAGCGTCCGTAACACTATCTCCCTTCTCTTTATCTTCGTCCTCGAAGATTCCTAACATCTCCAAGTCGTCCACTAGAGGTATAATGTCCGTTTAATTAGTCTGGTTAATATTTATACTTATTATAGCTAAAGCTCCTTCTTCCTTATAAGCGCAACGCCGTGCTCGCACCATGGCTGCCATACTATTGCTTAGTAAGATAATGCTGTCTCCGTGTTCTTATTGCGCAAAGGCGGGGTTGGTATGTGTTGTGCTAGCGAGTCCTTCGTCTTAACAACCTTTGTCTTGCTTAGAGTATACTAAAGCAAACGTTTAATTGTCCTGTGATATTTGCTCTATTTTTGACGCTAAATATACGCGTCTAATGACTTTTAACAGTCTTTAAGTTCCCTAAGTAACTTATTATAGGGTCTTGTGTTTAATCTGCCGCTATAAAACTTGACGGTGAGCTCTTAAGCGCCTTAGATGAGCTTTATTATTTATAAAAAGTAGAGCAGGAGGCTATAGCTGCTTAATAGCGTGCCCTTAAAGCCCGTCTATCCGCTTCTGCCCGTCTTCTTCGTCTTAAATATATCCGTGAGAAGGTCTGTTCCAAGGAGTGGAAACTTGTTTAATAGGGTTTGTCTAAGCTGGGTAATAAAAGGATTGATTCTCCTCCTATAAGGGAAATAACTCTAAGTAGCTTAGTAATTGCTCCTCTTAGGTCCCCCTTAGGCGATTCGTTTTTTAGCAATTTCTCTCTATTAATATTGCCTAACCTACTTTCTTTTAATACTCCCGTACCTTTCCCATAGCGTTTCTTAGGTTGCTTAGTGGTTTCTAGGTAGTCTTATTATAGCCTATCCACTTTACTTTATACTATGTTTTGTCATCTACATCCTTATAACTAATAATCTTTGAAACTTGCTATTTGTCTTCCTCTTATTCTCTGTACGTATCTGCCTTATAGACTAGTAGCTTAATATTTCCGTGTGCTAGTTCTAGCATTGCGACATACTATATAGGGTAGATTTTTATTTTGGCTGGTAGGTTTAACTTATATATAACTAATGAAATTCTTTACTTAACTTTAAAAGGTCCTAGTCTAACATAGTCTAACTTCTTGCTTGGTCGTTGACTCTTAAAGTTTTTGTATAGTAGCTATACTTTATCCCCCTCCTTAAGATCTGGTCCCTCAGATCTCTTAGCATTATAGTACCTTTTTATTCATTCTTGTACTAGTTTAGCTGTTTCTTTAAGGTCTGTATAAAGATTCATTAACATCTCTATTCTTTACTTGGCTGTGCTACTCGTCTTTTTTGCTTATTATGGCGATAATAATGTTCTTGGCTCGTACCCATAGTTCGCCTTAAATAGTAATGTTCCCATTCCTTCTTATAGTGTTGCATTGTATACAAACTGTATAATTGGTAGTAACGATACCCAATTATTCTATGCGTAATTAATATAATGCTTTAGATACTGCTCTAGTGTCTAGTTTAGTCTTTCCGTTTATCCATCCGTCTGCAGATGATACGCTGTAGACATTACTACGCGAACCCCTTGTTCTGCTAGAAATACTTCCTAAAATACTACTACAAATCTTGGATCTCTATCCGATATAATCTTATCTGGTGCTCTATGTCTTGCAAATACTTCCTTTATATAGATTCTAGCAACATCTTCTGCTAATATCTCTTTAGTATATGCTATAAAGTATCCCCACTTTGTTAGCTTATCCACTATTACCAAGATCGCGTTATAATCTTATCCTATAATAGGATCTCTTGACTTTAGTAACTTAATAATAAAGTCCTATAATATAACCTCCTATGGTCTTCCTGGTGTCTTAACAGGTTATAGCCCTCCGTACGGCTTATGCCTTATCGGTTTGTTCCTTTGGCAATCTAGACATTTCTTTATAACTTGTCTTGCTAGTCCCCAGATTCCTTAAATAATATATTCCTCTTAAAGTCTTAATACTAAGCCTGTAGCTCCATTATGTCCTTATGTTATTTCCTTATAGAATTCCTTAACAAATTCTTCTGTAACAGACTTAGGTATATACGTTGCTTCTCTGTTTTTATATTACTCTAAGTCTAGATCCTCTGCCTATACTTCTTGGATCTTCTGTGTCTAATTACTCTCTGGTGATTTATGGATCTGACTTTCCTTGGTTACTGCGATCTTTAGATAATTATACCTAATTAATCCGTCTTAATCCTTTCGTAATAAAGCTCCCGATAGCTTTTTATTGCTTTGTAGTTTAGCCTTCCTACTTAAAGCATCTGCTCGTGCATTATCTGTACCCTTGGTATGCTGAATTTCGAAATAGTATTCTGTAAGCGTTTCCGCCTATCTAACCTATCTTTAGTTAAGTTCCTTCGTCGTTAGGAATCCTGTAAGGTTCTTATAGTCTGTCTTAACCACAAATGGTTTTTCTGTGCCTTATAAGAACGCTCTCCATTCCTTAAGTGCTGCAACTATACCTAATAACTCCTTATTATAGATATCATAGTTTAACTCTAGTAGTGTTATCTTTCGACTATAGTATGCCACTGGGTGCCGTCCATCTTAATATTTCTATAGGAAGTACGCCCCTAGTGTAAAGTCTAATGCATCTATCTCTATAACCGTCTCTAGCCCTAGTTAATAGATTTTAAGAACTGGCTCCTAGGTAAACAACTCTTTGACTCTCTTAAATAGTTCTTATTATTCCTTCCCCCATGCCTATGGTTCTTCTTTCTTCGTTAACTACGTAAATGGCTTAATATCCTATAACCACTGCGCTATAAACCTTCTACAGTAATTACAAAACCCTAGGAATGATCTTAACTGTATTATGTTCTCTAGTTCTTGCCAATTTACTATAGCCTTAATCTTTTTTAGATCTATGCTGAGTTGGCCTAGTTCAATAATAAATTTAACAAAATCGGTTTTTCTAGTAAAGAACTTGCATTTCTTAATCGCTACTAGCATCTTTTCTTCTTATAGTCTCTTTAAGACCCATTTAACGTGTTCTCTATATTCTTCCTTACTTTCTAAGTAGATGATAATGTCGTTAAGGTATACTATAACAAATTTATCTAGGTGTTCTCCTAATACACTATTAATTCGCTTCTAGAACGTTACTAGTGCGTTTATAAGCCCGAATTGTATAACTAATAGCTTATATAGTCCTTCCTTTGACCTAAAGGCTGCCTTCTATTTGTTGCCTTCCTTGATTCTAATCTAGTGGTACGCCCATCTTAGATCTATCTTTATAAAGATCTTTGCGTTACCTATCCTGTCTTAGATTTCGCTAATTAAGGGTAAAGGATACCTATCCTTCCTAGTAATACTGTTTAACTGTCTATAGTCTATATACATCCTAAGTTTTCCGTTTTTCTTTGGGATAAATAGTACTGGATATTCTGCTAATGACTGCAACGGTCTAATGTATCCCTTTTATAAGTTCTCCTGGATAAACTCCTTAAGCGCTACTAACTCTGTTTCAGTAAGCTTATAGATTGGAAAGAACTTTAGACTTATTCCCTCTTTTAATTCTATCTTATAGTCCTAAGCTGCATGCTTTAACAGCTTCTTACTTTCTAGTAACCATAACTTTTTTCCATACTTGTGGTATCTTTTTGGTATATAACTTAAGCCTCGCTTAGTCTCTTTATATATCGCTCTGACTTGGTACTATACCAACTTGGTTTGCTGTCGCACTTTATATTATTATATATCCTTGATATCGACCTAACCTATAACCCAATCAATCTTTAGATTATACTCCTGTAACTAAGGCATTTCTAGTATCACCTCGTCCTATCCTAATGGTAGGATATTAAAAGACATTCTAACTGGTCTCCCTTTAATAGTTATCTGAATAGGTCCTGTTTTAAGATTAATAATGCCTCCTCTATAGGCTATCTGGTCTCCTAAAATCATTATAAGTGGATATAGGTGTTCCTTCTGTCTATATAGTAACCCCATCCTTTCTACTGCCTTTGGTGATATGTGGTTCCTTATTACTCTACTATCTACCAACACTTCAAACTGCTGATCTTGCCACTTAGCTCTTAAGTTTAGGTATTATCCTTAAATTCCTTTAAGGGTCTAAGGCTCTAACACTAGTTCCCTCTGGTTCTATATACTTTCCCTTTTCCTAACTGTTGGTTGCTAGATCCTGCCTATATTTAGTCCAACTTTAGCCAATACTTAGTTTGTTTCTTTTCCTCTATATACTATAGATAAGTGTTCTCTGGGCACTCCTACCACTATTGTCCGTCTAGGCATTCTTCCATAAGGAATCTTCCTAGTTAAAGTGTTAAGTCTCCTTAACCTTATACTTCTACTAGGTGCCAACTATATATATACTTAATATTCCTGAACCGCTTTTCCTCTAGTGCCCAATATATTCTTACTAGGTACTTCCGGTTCTTGTCTTTAGGTACTTTATGCATATTATACGTGTTATCCACACAAGCTATCCATAATAGTGTATAATACGCTATATGTTTTAGGTTAACTCTTGGTTTGTCTTTATTCTTAAGTTTAAATCTATACCTAGTTAACCTAACTACTGGTATCTCTACTACGGGTACTAAGACTTGCTGCTCGCTTCTTTAGTCCCTAGATCCCTCTTCTAGGTTCCTTAACATTATAATTAATACTCCTTTAATGTGACTTATGCGTTTTTCCGTAATAGGTTAGTCTTGGATAACTTTTTTGTCTAGCTATATATAAAAGTCTTCCTATTCGTTGTTGTGTTGTTGCCTATACCACTTTCCGTATAACTGGTTTAGTGTATATGGTCTATCTATTAGAAAATACCTTGTTATCGCTATATTATAACATCCTTTGGTATGCCTTTCTTTAAACCTAGTTAGAATATCTAGATCCTCTTCTTATTCTAGTTTATCTAACCACTTTGCCCTAGGTATCCCTGCACTTGGCCTATTAGTAACTCTTTATATAGGTGCTCTATCCCTTATATGACCTAGTATAGCTGATCTTTTATCTAGCTTTTGCTCTTGCTATGCAATAATTCTTGTCCTAAACTTATCTATAGTTTCTTATTTTCTGCGTCTTATAGCTAGATCCTTGTAGTCGTCTTACTTTTTAATCCTAGTATTAACTTTTTAATCTTTAGGCTAAGTACTATGTTCGCCTAGAATTACTAACGTTCTTATTTATTCCCTAAACTTGTAGTTCTTAAACTTGTGTCCTGTACTTATTCGTTTGTTACTAAACTAAGTTGCTGCCCTTTCCTATTGGTTTTCATCTGTTGTGGGTTCTTAGGTGTGTCTTATCTCACTTTAAGAATCTTAAGCTTCTTTTATCTCTTCTTGAGAATCTTAAGCCTATGGCCTTTTACCTTTACTGAGTAATAAGCTAGCACTAGTAGTTGTCTACTTGCTTAGTTTCTTCTAAACGTTGCTCCTATTATCTTATAAAGCGATGGAAATCGTATCTAATGGTATTACTATACCCGTTACTAAACCTTGTTTGGTAATGGTCTTAGTCTCTACTTCTATTACGTTATCAAGGTTTAAGTGCTCCTAGTTAGCCTCCTTTTCGTCCTCATTGCTGTTAATTAATAAGTACTCTAACTCCATTATTATTACTACTAATCTTTGTCTGTACGTTGCTGTGACATCTTAATCTAGCTTATAGAGTTGATCTTGTTCTTTATCTAACTCTCTAGTTTCTCGGAGTCCTTTTAACTCTGGCTCTTATGGCTAATAGCTTGTGCTATACTTAGCGTCTTTATGAATTTGGTATGCGTTGTTATAATAATACGCAAAACTGTTAATTAAACACTCTTTTATTCCTTACAGTGCACTATTATCCCTCTGTATGTACGCGCTGTCTGCTGGTCTGGTTCCCTTTACTATATAGTTACTCTAACCACCTCTATAATCTCTGGCGAAATAACCCTGTTTTCCACAATTTATGTAAGCTCTATCTTTAAACCATCTTTCTTGCTATAAAGTCCGCCTAAACGTCTTCTGCTGCTAAGATCCCTAGTTTGGCCTCTACTCCTTAGTCCTTTAATTACTTAATCCTTAACCTCTGGGTTTCTATGGTTTCTTTTCCCATCTTTAGGTTTCTTTGGTACCACTTAGGTCTATTAGCTCTATGCCATTCCATAGTTTTTAACTCTATATCTATTATTGCGTACTTTGCGCCTTATATAACTATAGAACTCTGTCTTGCCCTCTCTTAACTTGTTCCCTTTAATAGATTCTATTATTAATCTTTATTAACTAATCTATTAACTCTCTTAGAGTATCCGCATCTTCTATTAGGATGATTGCGTCCTAGACTTTAGCCTTAAGTCCCTATTTATACTATGCTATAAGTGCCCTGTTGTTCCACTTAACCTATATAGCTAGTGTTTGAAACTATATTATATACTTAATTATTAAAGTACATTGTACTAAGTTCTAAAGCTTTCGTTCCGCTGTGGTTGTAGCCTCCGGGTTTCTAAATATCTATGTTAGTTGCTCTACGAACCCGTTCCAACTGGTAAATATATACCGTACATCCTAGTTAGTAGTTGTTATGCTATTAGCCTATATTTCCGTAAGATACAGTTTAAACCACTTAAGTACCCTCCCCATTAGGAATAATCCTGCATAGGCTACTTAATCCAACAATATTGCTAACTTCGCTTCTTCCTGTACTACCTTAAAGTGCATCTGCGTAAGAAATTCTTTAAGCTTTAACTTTTCTCCTAAAAATTATTTAATTGAAGGTAACTTAATCTTTACTACTCTAATTCCATTAATACGTTCTTTAAGTATCCTATTATTGTCTTATAAGTGATTAACCATTTCCTATAACTAACCTTGCGTAACTACTTAAGAATCCCCATCGTCCATACTAGTATTGCCTGGCCCTGAGGTTATGGCTCCCGTTAATACTGTCGTAACTAGTGCTGCTCTTGGTGGCATATTACTTAATTTTGTTCTAATACCATAACCTTAGTAGTAAATGTATAACGGAACCTTGTAGTAGGAACTACGGTGGGTTCTATTAATAGGCTGGGTATATAGGTATAACAAAAACGATAACATAATAACAACTAGTAGAGTGGTTGCCTAACAGATTAACTCTAATTATATTCTGAGATTTACTACAAGGAGAGAACTATCTACGGTAGGGACTAAGGTCCTTTAAATACACAACCATACTCCTAAGAAATTCTCTCTTATACGTAAGGTACGTGTTATACGTGTTATACATGGCGTACACTGCGTACTCCTCGTATACTGCGTACAACGTCATGTGACTCGCTTACTATTCCTCGTCATATGGTTCCACCGGATCCATTCTGGACCGTGCCTATATCAACCAACTAGCTTCCGCCGACTCCTCTCTAAGTAGTCGTAACACTGTACTTAAAGCGTCCGTAACATACGATGTTATAACTACTTAGAGAAGAGTTGGAGGAAGCTAGTTAGTTAATAAGGGCACGGTTTAGAATGGAACCCGTGGAACCATGTGACGAGGAATAGTAAGCGAGTCACATAATATTATACGTAGAGTACGCGGTGTACGGACGGAATGTATATACAATACGTATAACACGTACTTTATATATAAGGAGGAGTTCTTAGGAGTATGGATGTGTATTTAAGGACCTATAGTCCCTACCTAGATAGTTCCTTTCCTTATAGTAAATCTTAGAATATAATTAGAGTTAATCTATTAGGCAACCACTCCACTAGTTATTATTTATTACTGTTATATTATTAACTTTATTTGTATATCTACATATCTAGCCCATTAATAAGTCCACCGTAGTTCCTGCTACAAGGCTTTGTTACACATTTACTACCTGGTTATGGTATTAATAAGTCAAACAATATGCTACTAAAAGCATTAGTCACAACGCAGTCCACGGCAGCTACGACCTTAGGAACGTTAGGAGGAGACACCAGTATAAAAGATATTATTTGCAGCTAGTTATAATAGGTCAGTTATAGGAAATAGTTAATTAATTAATAGATAATAATTAAATACTTAAGGAACAAATTAATGGAATTGGAGCAGCTAAGGTTAAGTTACTATTAATTAAACGATTCTTAGGAGAAAAGTTAAAACTTAAAGGGTTCCTTACGCAAATGCACTTTAAGGTTATGCAAGAAGGGGTAAAGCTGGCAACACTAGTAGACCAAGTGGCGTACGTAGAATTGTTTTTAACTAGAAGAGTACTTAAGTGGGTTAAACCTTATCTTACCAAGATCCAAGTTAATGGAATAACAACTACTAACCAAGAAGTACGGTTTATATTTATAAGTTAGAATGGGTTTATAGAGAGACTAATATAGATATTTGGAGACCTAGAAGTAACGACTATAGCAGAAAGAAAACTTCAGAACCTAGTATAGCGTACTTTAGCAATTAAGTATACAACCCAGTTTTAGATACTCGCAATGTAGGTTAAGTAGAATAATAAGGCGCTTATAGTATAGTATAAATAGGGACTTAAGGCTAAAGTACAGGACGTAATTATCCTAATAGAAGATACGGAAACTCTAAGAGAGTTAATAGATTAGTTAATAAAGATTAATAATAGGATCTATTAAAGGGAACAAGCTAAAAAAGGGCAAGATAGAGTTCCACAGTTATATAAGGCGTAGAGTGTGTAATAATAGACGTAGAGTTATAAACTATAAAATAGTGGGCCAGAGCCAATGGACTTAAGCAGCACTAAAGAATCTAAGAAATGGAATAAGAAACTATGGAAACCTAGAGGTTAAGGATTAAGTAATTATAGGACTAAAGAGCAGAGGCTAAACCAGGGATCTTAGTAGTAGAAGACGTTTAGGCGGACTCTATAGCAAGAAAATTAGTTTAAATTAGGAGCTTATATAAATTGCAGAAAACAGGGTTATTTTGCCAAAGACTATAGAGGTAGTTAGAGTAACCACGTGGTAAAGGACACTAGGTTATTAGAGTACAATAACGCGGATATAAGGATGTTACGCGGGACTAAAAAGTGTTTGGTCAAGCACTTCGCGTTTTATTACAATAACGTATACCAAATTTATAAGGACGCTAAGTACAGCGTAAGCTATTAGCTATAAGAGCTAGAGTTAAGACGACTTAAAGGAACTAAAGAGTTAGATAAAGAATAGAATTGACTCTATAAGCTAGATTAAGATGTTATAGCAATATATAGATAAAGATTAGCAATAATAATAATAGAGTTAGAGTACTTATTAATTAATAGTAATAAGGGAGAAAAAGGGACTAACTAGGAGTACCCAAACCTTAATAACGTAACAGAAGTAGAGACTAAGACCACTATAGAGCGCGGTTTAGTAACGGGCATTATAACACCGTTGGATATAGAATCTATCGCTTTATAAGACAGAAGGAGTAATGTCTAAAGAGAATTAAGTAAGTAGATAACTGCTAGTGCTAGCTTACCACTTAATAAAGGCAAAAGGCCAAAGGCTTAAGACTCTTAAGACAAGATACAAGACGCTTAAGATTCTTAATATAAGATAAGATATACCCAAGAACCCACAGTAGATAAAAACCGATGGAGTAGGGTAATAGCTTAGTTTAGTAACATATAAATAAGCTTGGGACAACAATTCCTAGGGAATTAAGACTTTAAAAAACGAATGAGGTCTATAACAGTTCTAGGTAAACACAGTGTTTAGCCTAAAGGTTAAAAAGTTAACACAGTAATTAAGAAGTAGGATAACTTTAAAGATCCCTTTATAAGACAAAAACATAAAGAGAATATGGATAAGTTTAGGCAATAAATTATTATATAGCAAGAATAAAAGCCAGACTAGAGATTAGCTATACTAGGATATATAAGGGACAGAGCACCTATATAAAAAGTTATAAATAGGCCATAGATAGGAATATTAAGAGCTAAGTAGTTAGATAAACTGGAATAAGAAGAGGATCTAGGGGTTCTAACTAGATTCGCAGAACAATATACTAAAGGTTGTAACAACGCAGCAGTAAAAAGATACTTCCTTATAGACAGGTCGTACACACTTACCGAGCTATATCGTAAGTGGTATAAGCAATATAGAAACAATAAGTGGGAAGACTTTTATATATGGCTAGATAAGAGAGTTATACTAGACTAACCAATGTTAGAAAAGCAGATAAGTTATATTAAAGGAGTATTAGTTATAATATTAAAGAACCTAGAGGAACAGGCTATAGACTAGAGGGAAATAATGAAAATATTAGTACTAGTAAATAATATAGTAGTGTTTAAGTTAATATAGGAGAGGTTTAAACTTAAGGATAAAGATAAACTAAGAGTTAACCTAAGGCACCTAGCGTATTATACGCTAGCCTAAATAGTATATATAGATAATATATGCAATATATATAGGACACCTAAGAATAAATACCAAAAGTATTTAATAAGGATATATTAGATAACGGACGAAAAGTAGTATAGGAATGCCAAGTATATATATAAATAGCACCTAGTAGAAGTTTAGGAGTTAGGTAACTTAACACTTTAACTAAAAAGGTTTCTTATAGAGGAATGCCTAGATGGATAATAGTGGTGGGAGTGCCTAGAAAACACTTATCTATAGTACGTTAAAGAAAAGAAGCGAACTAAGTATTAGCTAAAAGTGGACCAAGTATAGTTATAATTAAGTAGCTAATAGTTAGGAAAAGCGGAGGCCTATAGAACTAGAGGGAGCTAGTAGTAGAGCCTTAAATCCTTAAAGGAATTACAGGGAGACACCTAAATTTATAAGCTAGCTAGCAAAATTAAAAGTTTAAAGTATTAGTGGATAGTAGAGCAATAAGAAACTATATATTACTAATAGCAGTTAAAAGAATGGGGTTACTATATAGAAAGAAAGAATATCTATATCTATTAATAACAATTTTAGGAGATCTAATAGCCTATAAAGGAGGCATTATTAATCTTAAAACGGGACCTATTTAGTTAACTATTAAAGGGAGATAAGTTAAAATATTATTTAATATCCTACCGTTAGGAAAGGATAAGGCGATACTAGGAATACCTTAGTTATAGGAATATAATCTAAAGATTAATTGGATTACAGGTTAGGTTAATATTAAGAATACTTAATAGCGCAAAGTACAACAGCAAACTAAGATGGTATAGTACTAGGTTAGAGCAATGTATAAAGAGACTAAGCGAGGCTTAAGTTATATACTAAAAAGATACCATAAGTATAGCAAAAAGCTATGGTTACCAGAAAGTAAGAAGCTGTTAGAGTATATAGCATGGGACTATAAAATAGAATTAGAATTAGGAATAAGTCTAAAGTTCTTTCTAATTTATAAGCTTACTAAAACTAAGTTAGTAGCACTTAAGGAGTTTATCTAGGAGAACTTATAAAAGGGATATATTAGACCATTATAGTTATTGGTAGGATATCTAGTGTTGTTTATACTAAAGAAAAACGGAAAACTTAAAATGTGTATTAACTATAGATAGTTGAACAGTATTATGTGAAAGGATAGATATCTTTTACCCTTAATTAGCAAAATCTAAGATAGAATAGGCAATGTAAAGATCTTTATAAAGATAGATCTAAGGTAGGCATACTATTAGATTAGGATTAAGGAAGGCAATAAATAGAAGGCAGCCTTTAGGTTAAAGGAAGGACTATATAAGCTATTAGTAATGCAGTTTGGGCTTATAAATGCACCAGTAATATTTTAGAAAAGAATTAATAGTGTATTAGGAGAACACCTTAATAAGTTTATTATAGTATACCTTAATAAGTTTATTATAGTATACCTTAATAATATCATTATCTACTTAGAAAGTAAGGAAGAATATAGAGAATATATTAAGTGGGTCTTAAAGAGACTATAAGAAGAAAAGATGCTAGTAGCAATTAAGAAATGCGAGTTCTTTACAAGAAAGACCGATTTTATAGGATTTATTATTAAACTAGGAAAAATCAGTATAGACCTAAAGAAGGTAGAAGCTATAGTAAGTTAGCAAGAACCAGAGAACGTAACGCAGTTAAGATCGTTCGTAGGGTTTTGCAACTACTATAGGAGATTTATAGCATAGTGGTTAAAAAGTATTAAGCTATTTATAAGACTTACAAAAAAAGAGGAATTATAAGTATAGGGAACTAAGTAAAAGAAGTTGTTTAAGGAACTTAAGAAGTTATTTACCTAGAAACCAATCCTTAAAATCTATTAACTATAGTTGGACATAGTAGTAGAAATAAACGTATTAGACTTTATACTAGGAGTATACTTGCTATAAAAGCACTAGGACGCATAGCATCTAGTAGCATACTACAGTTAGAAGATAACACCACTAGAACTAAACTATAATATCTATAATAAGGAGTTACTAGGTATAGTTACAGCGTTTAAGGAATAGAGAGCATTCTTACAAGGTATAGAAAAACTATTTATAGTTAAAATGGATTATAAGAACCTAATAGGGTTTTTAATAACAAAGGAACTTAACCAAAAATAAGTTAGATAGGCAGAAATGCTTACAGAATATTATTTTAAAATTTAGTATACTAAGGGTACTAAAAACGCAAGAGCAGATGCACTTAGTAGAAAGGCAGAGTTATAAAATAACAAAAAACCGTTAGGAGCTATATTATAAAAAGACAAAGACGGAGTAATTAGATACAATTATCCTAAAATTACAGTAACTAAAGAAGAAAGTTAGACCTATAAGTTGCTAGAGAGTAAATAGTCACAAAAGATCTAAGAAGCATAGGTAGAGAATCTAGACTTAGAGCAGTATGAAAACCAAGAGGCTATATATATGCTACAGTTAGTAGCAAAGGAGTTTATTAAGGAATTCTATAAGGGAATGATATAAGGATATAATGGAGCAATAAGATTAGTGTTAAGACTCTAGGAGGAGTATATTATTTAAAAAATCTGGGGAATAGTAAGACAAGTTATAAAGGAATGTCTAGATTACTAAAGGAATAAACTAACAAGGCATAAGCCATATAGAGAGCTATAACCTATTAAGATACTAGAGAGACTATAAGAGGTTATATTATAGGACTTTATTATAAAGTTACTAAAGTTAAAAGACCCTATTACTGGATAGGATTACGACGTAATTCTAGTAATAGTAGATAAGTTAACCAAGTAGGGTTACTTTATAGCGTATACTAAAGAAATATCTATAGAAGATGTGGCTAGAATCTATATTAAAGAAGTGTTTATAAGACATGGAGTATTAAATAAGATTATATTGGATAGAGATTTAAGATTTATAGTAGTATTCTAGAAGGTATTTTTAGCAGAATAAGGGGTTTGAGCAGTAATATTAACTGTATATTACCCATAGACAGATGGTTAAATAGAAAGACTAAACTAGACACTAGAATAGTATCTAAGGCATTATATTAACCACGCATAAAACAATTAGGTATTGTTATTACTAGTTATATAGTTTGTATACAACGCAATACTATAAGAAGGAATGGGTATATTACCATTTAAGGTAAATTATGGGTATAAACTAAGAATATTACTATTACCATATTAAGTAAAGAGGATAAGTAGTATAGCTAAAGAAAGAATAGAGATGCTAATAAATCTCTATAATTACCTTAAAAGTATAGTAAAACTAGTATAAGAAAGGATGAAAAGGTACTATAATGCTAAGAGATCTAAGGGACTAGATCTTAGGGAAGGAGATAAAGTGTAGCTACTATATAAAAATTTTAAGAGTTAACGACCAAGTAAGAAGTTGGACTACGTTAGACTAGGACCGTTTATAGTTAAGGCAAAGATCTTAGAAGTCACGTATAGACTTAACTTACTAGAGAAAATAAAGATCTACCCTATATAGCATATTGCGATACTAGAGCCAGCATATAGGAGTATTAAGCCACTAGTCTATAAGGCAGATACGTATAGAGGACAAGAAGAAGATAAATGGGAGGTTTTAAGGATTATTAGTTATAAGGACATTAATAACAAAATATAGTATAAGTTTAAGTGGATAGGCTATAATAAGACTACCTAGGAGCCACTAGATAATTTAAAAAACGCTATAAGAAAGGTATAGGAGTATTAGAAGAAAGAAGGTTAGGCAGTATTAATAAAGAAGAATTGCTAAAGAATAAACCACTTAAGGGGGACTTAAGAGGAGCATCTGCTGACGTATTTAGAAGTATTTCCCTCTCTATTAAAAGAGAATCCGTTCTTTCATTACCAAGTTTCTAAAGGCCTTGTTCTATAAGTTTCCACTCCTTAGAACAAACCTTCTTACAAACCTTCTTAAGACGAAGCAGGCGAGTAGACACAGTAATGCAGGCTTTAAAAGCCCTCTGCTCTGCGTTATAAGATCGTTCCAAGTCAGCTAGAGCTTAAGTCAGCTTACCGTTAAGCTTTACAGCAGCAGATTAAACCTAGGATCCTAGCAGCAATTAATAAGGGTACTTAAAGACTATTAAGAGTAATAGGATGCGTATATTTAGTGTTGGAAACTAAGCAAATGTCGCAGGATAATTAAATGTTTGCTTTAGTGCACTTTAAATATAAAGAGGGTTGCCAAGATAAAGGGCTCGCCAACGTAATATAAACCAACCCCTCTTTTACATAATGAGAATATAGAGATGGTATTATCTCACTAAGCAATAGTATGGAGGCAACTATATGAGCACAGCGCTGCGCTTGTAAGGAAGAAGGAGCTTTAGGTATAATAAGTAAAGATATTAACCAAATTAATTAAACGGATATTACACCTCTAGATCTTTAAGGACAAAGATAAAAAGAAGGGAGATGGTATTACGGACGCTTTAAGTATAATGTTATAACTACTTAGAGAAGAGTTAGAGGAAGCTAGTTAGTTAATAAGGGCACGGTCTAAGATGGAACCCATAGAACCATATAATAAGGAATAGTAAGCAAGTTATATAATATTGTATGTAGAGTACGCGGTGTACGGACGGAATGTACGTATAATATGTATAATACGTACTTTACGTATAAGGAGGAGTTCTTAGGAGTATAGATGTATATTTAAGGACCTATAGTCTTTACCTAGATAGTTCCTTTCCTTATAGTAAATCTTAGAATATAATTAGAGTTAATCTATTAGGTAACCACTCCACTAGTTGTTATTTATTACTATTATATTATTAACTTTGTTTGTATATCTACACACCTAGCTTATTAACAAGTCCACCGTAGTTCCTGCTACAAGGCTTCGTTATACCCTAGACGCCTTATTTAACGAGATAGTCTAATACTTAGTTATAAGTAGCTACGTCTCCAATATTACTAAGCTTTATATATAGTAGTTAGAAAATAAGACCTTATAGCCGCTATAGGGGGTAAAGCTTTTAGTAGTATTAGATAGTGTCTACTATAATAAAAACTATATTTAATGCGTTAACTTTATTAATTAAGGCCTATTTATAATTACTAGCGGCTATAATATTAAAGGGCTTAAAAAGGTAATTACTTAGTGCTAAGAGACGGGCTTTAAGATACTAGGTTTAGTTAAGTCTTACCTTTAAACTGCAGCTAAGCATTTATTAGGTTTATATATACCCTATCTAGTTTATATAGCTGCCGTTTTCTAACTAGTTCCTTAGGCTATACTACTATTACTATCTGATTAAGGTTGCGTCTTTTCAGTCATGCAACCGCAACTTGCGGCAATTTGCGGCAATTTGCCCATAAATGTAAGTCAAAAGGGGTTAACTACGTGAGCTAAGCGAGTTCAGGAAATCCACTAGATTCCACCTATAGAATAGGAGAATCAATCAAGCATTAATTAAATCAGTTACTACCTATACTATTGCAATAGCATTATGTATTACCGGAAGTAATACCAACACTAATTAGTAATTATAGATTAGGAGACGTACCACCTATAAAGAGAGACGAGCTCGATTAGTCCCTGCTATAGGCCTCTACCAAACCCGTTTGCTAAGGAGCATCAGTTGACGTATATTTGAAAAGTTAACCCCTATCTAATAGGCCCTTGACTTTTTATATACAGCCCTTAGGTGTTTAAAGAACCGACCCCTTTTATTAGGCCCATGGTTCGCGTCTATTACGCATTTTATACTACCTAGATTACTTACTAAGGAGTATTAGTTAATATATACGTAAAGAACCAACCCTGTCTCGCAAGAAAGGCCCTTAATTCTTTATATATAGTCCCTAGGTATTTAAGGAACCGACCCCTATCTAGTATAGGCCTTTGGTTCGCGTCTATTACGCATTTTAATTAGTTCGCGTCTATTACGCGTTTTTATTTAGAACCCAAAATCGAACTTATAAGACAAGAATTAATATATTAGATATTAGGGCCAGTGTTGTCGATGATATTTTTATTCATTGCCTTATAACGATATATTCATTCATAAGGAGTGATAATAATTGAATATTTTAACAGCCCTTATGAATGAATATTTATAAAATTATGAATATATATAGAGACTTAAAGCTCTTGTGGTGTAGTAGGAAGCTTTTATGGTATATAGAAGGATATTAAGGTGTAAATATAGGACCAATTTTACACTGTACGTTCTGATATATACGCAAGAGTCAAATTTTTTAAACTCGCCTACAGATGCTTCCTTTCTGTAATATATTCAACCACCCCCCCCTAAATACCACCTACAATCTAGTACCATGCCTCCCTCTCTCTCGCAATCTATTGTTATTAACTCCGATAGTAATTCTGACGCCCAGTTAGAATTATCTAAGCTTAAAAGCGAGCCTTTTAAAGACGAGAATACTGACGAAGAATCTAACGCGTCATCCTTTACCAATACACCTACCGAATCCTCCCCCTAATCCTTTAAACAGGCCCACAAAAAACGAAGAGTTAGGGCTGTGAATACATAGGCTCTCGCGCGTAAGCCTATTAGTAGTAAGCCGCTTGTAAATAGTAAAGGAAGACGATATTGGTACTATAGGCAATGTGTATTTTAGCGCGATGTGGTTACCACAAATATATGCTCTTATCTATTTAACGCCCACAGCGTAGTTATTAAGGAGGAGGACTTAGTTATCAAGCGGGCTACAAAGCAGAGTCTTTAGGGCCTATTCCATAAGCAGGGAGAGCTTCATACGCAGAACCTTAAAAAGAAGAAGGAAACTATACTAAGAGAGAGCGTTAATTCAGCTCTTGTACGCGACGCTTTTGCACAGCTAATTATAGTTCAAAATCTACCATATAACGCAGTAACTTGGCCGGAGCTTTGAGCGCTACTTTTTACAGTAAATTACACCTACAAGGAAGCTCTGATAGACTCCCATACTACGGTGCCTACAATGATTAAAAAATCCTATATCCTTAATAAGGAAGTTCTTAAGCAGAAGCTCCGTTACTCTCTTACCCTAATACACCTCTTACTTAACACCTAGTCTTCGCCTAATTGAAAGTCTTTTATTACAATCTGTAGTCACTTTGTTGACGATACTAGCGTACTTTAGAAGGCTCTACTTGCTCTACCTTTCCTCCCTGGTAAACACGGCGGTGATAAGTAGGTGGAAGTCCTCTGGCAAGTCCTCAAGGACTACTAAATACTTAATAAAGTTAGATACTGTGTGGGCAACAATCACGGCAGTAATAATAGACTTCTTTAAGGGCTATCTAAGAGGCTTTAGGAGGCAGAAATTAAAGCTTAATACAATCTACAGCAACACCATATTCGCTGCCACGGGCATGTACTTAATATAGCCACACAAGCTTTCTTCTTCTTGGAGGATAAGGAAGCCGTTAACGCTGCCTTTAAGGAGGCTCGTAAGAAGCTTAAGGCAGAGTTAGATCTTGATAATGATCAGATTAAGGAGCTCCTTACCAAAAGGTTTAAAAAAGGGAAGGCCAGTAAGTTTACTTATCGTGAGATTGGTCCTCTAGGAAAGGTGCATAATATCATTATACACATTTAAAGCTCTAACGCCCACTATAACCACTTCGTTGCGACTGCTCTTTGAGCTATTCCTATAGACAATGACACGCGGTGGAACTTGTGGTATGGTATGATCTTGGTAGCTCTTGAATTAAAAGACGCAATTGCAAAATATTAAGAGCAGTATATTAAGGAGTTTGATGAGGAAGACATCCTTAACGCCACTAATTGGAGAGCTCTTAAAAATATTAGAGACTTCCTATAGCCCTTCTAAAGAGTCACAAAGGAGACAGAAGGTGATAAGGCTACTCTTAACAAAGTGCTTTATACAATGGATTTTATAGTAGAGCACTTTAAATCAGCTCTATATAAGTACGTGACTAACCTGAAGCTCTGCAACTGCATTCAAACCAGCTGGCACGCCTTTGATAAATACTACCTTAAGACCGACAAGGTTACTGCGTACGGCGCAGCCCTACTATTAGCTCCTCACCGGAGGAAAGCCTATATCGATCGCAACTGGAAAGCTACCTGGAGGAAGCCAGTAGTTGATGCAGCCCAAAAGCTTTGGGTAAAGGAGTATAAGGATAAGTATATGAGTAGGGCAGAAGAGGAGGAAGCTGTTACTCGCGATCAGGAGCCCGACGAGTATGATCTTTGGAATAAGAAGCAGTCAATCCTTAATACAATTGAGGATGAATTTAAACACTTTATTAACGCCTCCCCTACTAATCTTCCTGCTGGTACTACTGCCCTTAATTAGTGGCTCAATCTAAGTAATTAAATTAACTACCTAGCGCTCTACCGTATGGCGATAGATATCCTATCTATACTACCTATGTCAACTAAACCAGAGCAAATATTTTTAGGAGCCCAAAGGACAATCACCTAGCAACGGATAAAGCTTGGGCTAGTGAATATTAAGCGATCGGAGTGCTTAAAGTCGTGGGTAAGAGGAGGACTTGTGCAGGGCTGGAGGAGAGAGCTACTGGTGAACGTTAGGGGGGGGGGAGAGGCCTCTAAGGAGACGTCGGCTACATAGATTTAGTACTACACCATGCCAAGACTGGTGATATTACCTATATCTAAGATATCGCAATTATTCATTCATATCGCGATATTTTGATTGGCTTATGAATT
>Ga0307507_10000086_pt1 | contig 145253 bp, 54 predicted proteins | sample 7_EM_MG_FD_207223 | JGI IMG/M metagenome (GOLD analysis project Ga0307507, IMG submission 207223) | Populus trichocarpa ectomycorrhiza microbial communities from riparian zone in the Pacific Northwest, United States - 7_EM | ecosystem: Host-associated > Plants > Roots > Unclassified | place... | reverse complement strand
GCAGAGCTTCGTGCAGAGCTTCGTGCAGAGCCTCGTGCAGAGCCTCTGTCGCAGAGCTTCTGCAGAGCTTCGTGCAGAGCCTCGTGCAGAGCCTCTGTCGCAGAGCTTCTGCAGAGCTTCGTGCAGAGCCTCGTGCAGAGCCTCTGTCGCAGAGCTTCTGCAGAGCTTCGTGCCGAGTTTCGTGCAGAGCTTCGTGTAGAGCTTCGTGCAGAGTTTCGTGCAGAGCTTCGTGTAGAGCTTCGTGCAGAGCTTCGTGCAGAGCTTCGTGTAGAGCTTCGTGTAGAGCTTCGTGCAGAGCCTCTTGTAATTAGCATATAACTTAAATAATATATTACATTACCTCAATTGCATATTAAGGAATGTATAAGTTGGTCAACTGCGTATTATTTAACTTTTAAATATGTCAAATTGGTCAACGGCGTATTATTTAACTTTTAAATATATCAAGTTGGTCAACTGCGTGTCATTTAACTTTTAAATGTGTCAAGTTGGTTAATTGCGTGTCAAGTCAGTCAAATTGCATGTTAATTACGCGAAACGCGCTTAGCAAAGTCGACTTGAAACCCAGCCTGCGAATATTTTCCCGATGTAAAGATATACTTAAGCCCAGAATAAACAGAGATATTAGCTAGCTGGTAAAGACCAGAACCACTAAGACCTTACTATAGTAATTGTTAGTTACCTATCCGCTAGGTACCCAAAGAGTAACCTACCTAATACCATATTATATTATACTCTTTTAAAACTTAACGCGTATACGCAAACTCCTTCTTATAGTAGATAATAACCTTCTTCTTATTACCCCTATTCTTTACCCTATCCTTAGTATACCAATCTTACTCCCTTATTAGGCGTTACTAGCTAGCTTACTAGAAATTATAAGCAGTATAAATAGCTATGGCATAGTCTTAAATTCAACCTAAATATTTAGCATTAGCGCTAGAATAAGAGAGAGCCTAGGCAATATAGTAGTTAAGGATATTAAAGGATCGTCACTACTTAGGCCTAGGCTATATTAAAGCCTAAAGTTAGCAATAAAAACCTATTAAGGATAGGAAAGCTTACCTTAACGCAACTACCGCTTTTAGTATATATGCATTAATTATAAGGACTAAAGATATTAGACCTTATATAGTAGGTCTTATTACAAGCATCTAAAATCTTCTTATTAGATTTCTAGTCTTTTAAGGACGTATATATAAAGTCATTTAGGTAGGACTAGTACTAGTTATGGGTTAGCGGAGGTTAGGGTTTTATATACAGCGGTAGGGCTAAAATACACTATAGAATTAGCTTAAAAGAGTAGTCAGCAGGAGAATAAAGAGGCATATTAAATTAATAATAGAAAAAAAGAAAATTTTAATAATATATTAGAGATACATCTAAATTTAAATAAAGGTTAATAATAGGAAGTAAGGTGTTAAGGAAAAGGAGCAGCTTAATAAGCAAGGTGTCTCTATACTTTACCTTCCAATACCCTTTTAGTAAATAGCCGTAACCTTACTAATATAACTCCGTTATAATAGCGCAATTTAGAAGAAAGGAAACATATATATAAGCTATTTAGCCATTACTTCCTTATAAAAACCAATTACGCGGCTAGAGAAGGCAATTAAGACGTCAATTACAGATATATATAGGTTAAATTATACCTAAATAATACTATAGTATTAAGAAATAATGTTATAAACGTTCTTAACAATTGTATAATAGCTAGAGGTGCTATTGCAAAGTATCCCTCCTATTTATTAGGCAGTAAAGCTACGCCAAAATATAGCATAGAACTATAAAAATAAGAAAAGATTATAGATCAATATCTTAATAGTTAAAGATAATGGCAAGCCAAGGCTCTATATATTAAATCCTATACTAAAAGGTTCCACGAAACTATATAGAACACTAAATTGCCTATAATATTTGTAATTAATTGCAAACTAGTATAAAGGCTTAGAAATAGAGTTGTATAAAAATCCCTATATTAGCCTAGGTAGTTACTAGTATACTTTTAATAGGCTTCTAATAGGTCTTTTAGCAATCCTTACATCTTTTCTCTAGTTATATTTTTCCCTTATTTAGGGTTTTCAGGAGTTTAAAGTAGGGGTTAAATAGATAGATAATATACAGCGGCATACTAATATCTCTTTAATATCTCTCTAAACCCCTTCTAGGACGAGCCCTTATAATCTCCCTACTATAAGGTAATAGCGATTAGGGGCTAACTATAAAAAAGGGGGGTGGTAATATAAGGGATATTATTACGGATATCTTAAGTTACCCTTAAAACAACCTCTAGACGCCCCTTAGTTAGTTACCAGTTATATACCAAAGGTATATACTTATAGTATATAGTCTCCATAATCCTAGAGGCCTTAACCTCCTTAAAGATTTTTCTCTCTTACTAATCTATTCTGTTCTATAATTGTGTCCTTATAGCTATAAGGGGACTTTGTAGACAGGGGGCTATAAGGACACGATTATGGAATAGGATAGATTGGTAAGAGAGACGAATCCTTAAGGAGGTAAGGCCTCTAGGATTGTAGAGACTATATACTACGGGCATATACCTTTGGTATATAACCGGCGACCATTTAAGGGGCGTCTGGAGGTTGTCCTAAAGGCAACCCAAGGTGTCCGCAATAATATCCCTTACATTGCCCCCCCCCCCTTCTTACGGTTGGCCCCCAATCGCCATTACCTTATAGTAGGGAGATTATAAGGGCTCGTCCTAAAAGGGGTTTGGAGAGATATTGGGGAGATATTAGGGAGATATTAGTATGCCGCTATATATTATCTATCTATCTAACCCCTGCTTTAAACTCCTGAAAACCTTAATAAGGAAAAAATATAACTAGAGAAAAGATGCGAGGATTGCTAGGAGACCCCTTAAAAGCCTACTAGAAATATACTGGTAACTACCTAAGCTAACCTAAGAATTTTTATACAACTCTACTTTTAAGCCTTTATGCCGGTCTGCAATTAATCGCGAGTATTATAGATAATTTGGTGTTCCTAATATAGTTTTATAGGACCTTTTAGTATGGGATTTAACGTATAGAGCCTTGGCTTACTGTTGTCTTTAACCTTTAAGATATTAATCTATAATCCTTTCTCGTTGGTTCTGTGCTATATATTTAGCGTAGCTCTACTACCTAGCAAATAGAAGGGATACTTCGCAATAGCGCCTCTAGCTATTATACGATTTGTTAAGAACGTCTATAACGTTATTCTTTAATACCGTAGTATTGTTTAGGTATAATTTTACCTATATACGTCTATAATTAACGTCTTAATTGCCTTCCCCGGCTACGTAATTAGTTTTTATAAGGAAGTAATAACCAAATAGCTTATACGCGTATTTCCTTCCTTCTAAATTGCGCTATTATAACAGAGTTATATCGGCAAGGTCACGGCTATTCACTAAAAGGGTATTGGGAGGTAAAGTATAGAGACACCTTACTTATTAAGCTGCTCCTTTTCTTTAACACCTTACTTCCCATTATCGCCCTTCGTTCAAATTTGGACGTATCTTTAATATATTATTAAGATTTTCTTTTTTTCCATTATTAATTTAATATGCCTCTTTGTTCTCCTGCTAACTACTCTTCTAATTTAATTCTATAGCGTATTTTAGCCCTACTGCTATATATAGAACCCTAACCTCTACTAACCCGTAACTAGTGCTAGTCCTACCTAAATAACTTTGTATATACGTCTTTAAAAGACCAAAAGTCTAATAAGAAGATTCTAGATACTTATAATAAGACCTATTATATAAGGTCTAATACCTTTAGTCCTTATAATTAATGCATATATACTAAGAGTAGTAGTTATATTAAGGTAAGCTTTCTTATCCTTAATAGGTTTCCATTACTAACTTTAGGCTTTAATATAGCCTAGGCCTAAGTAGTAATAATCCTTTAATATCCTTAACTACTATATTGCCTAGGCTCTCTCTTATTTTAGCGCTAACACTAAACGTCTAGGTTAAATTCGAGACTATACTATAGCTATTTATACCGCCTATAATTCCTAGTAAGCTAGCTAGCAACGCCTAATAAGGGAGCAAGGTTAGTATACTAAGGATAGGGTAAAGAATAGGGGTAATAAGAAGAAGGTCGCCGTTTACTATAAAAAGGAGTTTATATATGCGCGTTAAGTTTTAAAAGAGCACAATATAATGCGGTATTAGGTAGGTTACCCTTCGGGTACCTAGTATATAGGTAACTAATAATTACTATAGTAAGGTCTTAGTAGTTCTGGTCTTTGCTAGCTAGCTAACTATTACGGCGCTGGTGGAAAACGGTGGATCTTGGCAGACGTGGATTATGGTAGACGCGAGTTACGTGACTTAAGGACCGCATAAAATATCGCCTTTCTCTAGCTTTGGATCCTTGTTTATAGACTACCAATTATATAGGCTTGCGCGTCCCTCTTACCGTACTCATGCCTCAATTAACTAAGTCGCTAACATTATCTAAAGCTTAACTACTCTTTCTTCCTGAGAAGGAACTTAAATATATTTATAAAGGACATAGAATAGGACCCTAAGGACATTACTAGGACCATAAGGACAGGATAGACCTCTAAGAACCAAAAGAACACAAATAAAACGCGAAACCTAAGAATAGGACACGCATAGACTAGAACCCCTAGAAAATAAATAAACACCGGAAATTACCTAATACCCCTACCACCATGCTAAGAAATATAGTAGCTGGCAAAGCTGCTATAGGACCCGCAAATACCTCTAATGGTGAAACAGTCGCTATTTTGACCCCCTAGGAAGAGCTCATAGCAGCTAATGCCGAAATTAAACGGCTTTAAGAGCTGCTTAAAACTAGAGATACCCCTATACCTAGTAAGGAGTTATTAGACACCTAGAGACTTGCTATAGTCCTTAAGACCCTAGCCTAACGTATAGCATTAGCATTATTGCGGTCCGTGAAGGTTGTGGACCCCCTATTGCTTACAGACGGAACTAATCCTATATTTAACAATTAGAAGCTTTAACTACAAGACAAGCTTAAAGTTAATATAGACCACTTCCCTACTACCTAAGCTAAAATGGCCTACGTCTTCGGCCGTACTAGTGGGGACATATAGATATATCTACGTCCGCAATACGCCTAGGACTTAGCAAACCCCTTCCTCTCTAAAGAAGAAATGGTTAACTACCTGTCTTCTATTTATAAGGACCCCTTTAAGATATAGAACGCCCGCCTTAATTATAAAACTCTTAACATAAAGACAATGGAGACCTTTTTAGCCTTCTAGACCCGCTTTCTGCACCTAGCCAGCTAAGCCTAAATTCCATATAAAGACCTAATGCTAGACCTCTTTAACAAGCTTACCCTAGACCTATAGCGCGCCGTACTACTAGTTTTTACTACTATATAGACGCTAAAGGTACTTACGGACTATTACCTAGCTATTAACTAAGGCCTTTATTAAATTAAGGCACGATCTAAGCGGTATAAAGCTAGAAACTCTCTAAACTAGACTATAAGCACTTTATAAACGGCCCGTAACACCCTAGTATAATCTATAACTCCTATAGCACCAGCTATACAGCCCGCTGTTAATTTAGCAGCTAGCTATATAGCTAGTTCTGCTGCGGGTCTAGCGTATACTTGGCCTATGTATAACGAACCCTGTAAATAGGCCCTTAGTAATTAAGGAGCTTGCTTCTTATATGGCTAGAAAGACCACTTTATAAAGGATTGCTAGACAAAGGCAAAAACGGGCGAGGTTCTGTTAATTTAGGAGGATAGTGCAAAGTTAGAAAAAGAGGAACCCTAGAGGAAGACTCCTCTCTAGAGTTAAAAGGGATTAATATATTATATATTAATCTAGGTCGGCTAATTAGTAGAAGAAGCTGCACTATCCCTTATACCTTATTCCGTAATAGATATTAAGTTTTAACCTCTACTTTAGCTAACTCTGGAGTAAATGCCTTTGCCATAATAGATACCTAGTATACTATAAGGCTGGCTGGCTTTTTAAATGCACCCCTTAAAGAACTGCCTAAACTAATTCCTATTCGCGGGTATAACGGATAGATAGGACTACCTATTACGACTATCTTGCGGATTTACCTCTATATAGACGGACGAAGGCAGTATAATATCCCCTTTCTTATTACGGACCTAGGAAGCTATAATATAATCTTAAAAAGAAAATGGCTAGCCTATCTAGGCTTATAGCTTGACGTATAGAGTAGACGGCTTGTCTGGCCTAAAACTCTACCCCTAACACCCTCTTTTATAAAGGAAATTAGTATTATAATAGAAAACCTTATACGGCTATAGATAGACACCGTTTACTAGGTTAATGCTATACGTAGGGACTAGGCTTTTAAAAAGAATATATAGCTTAACCTGTAACGGATCTATATACTACACCGCCCCTAAACTACCTATATTATGCCACCCGTACTAAAGATTAAAAAAGTTAATAAAAAGCTAGTAGAGCTCCCTATAGGGAACTTAGGCCCTATATAGCTATAAAGAATAGCAAGGAGCAATGGATACTATACTAAATGTATAGACTAAAGGGATAACTTACGGAAGATGGAATAGGAGCTAAGAAAGATTATAAACCCTAGGCCGCAAAATACGGCCTAATAATAGTCCGTAAAGAAACCTACGGACCTCCTACTAGTTAATATCTACTATATTGGCGCCGTAGGATTCTACTAGAACTTAGTTTAACCTAATACCGTTGCCTTTACCACTAGCTTATATAAAATTAATTAAATAATTAAGGAAAAGGAAAATGAGCTTAGTAAATAGGAAGGTAAGCTTATAGACGAGGAGCTGGTAAAATAGAAACTACCCTATTAATACTAGAAATTCAAGGACGTGTTCTTTAAGGCAGTATTAGATATACTCCCGCCTTACTAACCATATGACTACAAGATTAAGATTAAGCTAGATAAGGAAGACATACTTAGCTATAGCCCCCTTTATTAGCAGTCTACTGCTAAATTATAGGCTATAAAGTAGTACCTTATTAATAACCTAAATAAGGGCTTTATTAACCCTAGTTAAGCCCCTTTTAACTTGCCTATTCTCTTTACTAAAAAGCCAAATGGAGGACTTTGTTTCTATATTAACTACCGTAAACTAAATAATATAACCTGCAAGGACCGCTACCCACTGCCCTTACTTAATAAGACTTTAACCTAAATAAGTAGAGCTAAGATCTTTACTAAGCTTAATATCTATTAGGCCTTTTACCGGATTAGGATAGACCCTAGATTAGAAGATCTTACTATATTTTAGACCTATTACGGAATATATAAATACAAAGTACTTCCTTTTAGACTAACTAACGGACCGGCTACGTACTAGCGATACATAAATAATATACTCTTTGACTACCTTAATAACTTTTATACGGCCTACCTAGATAATATTATAATCTACTTTAAGAATAAGTTAGAATACAAGGAGCATGTTTATAAAGTCCTATAATGGCTCCGTAAGGCTGGTCTTTAGGCCGATATTAAGAAATTGGAATTTAGTATTAAGCGTATAAAGTACCTAGGTTTTATTATTAGTATAGATAGAATTAAGGCCGACCTAGAGAAAACGGCTATAATTAACTAGTGGATACCCCCACGGACTATAAAAGGGGTGTAATTATTTTTAGGTTTTTGTAACTTTTACTAACGCTTTATTAAGAACTACAGCAGGATTGCCTAGCCTCTTAACCACCTTACTAGGAAAGACCAGCTATTCTACTTTAACGCCATATATATGCAGGCCTTTAATAAGCTTAAAAAACGGCTAGTATTAGCTCCCCTACTTACCCACTTTAACCTAAAACGGCCCTTAATGCTAGAAACTGATGCCTTAGACAGCGTGATAGCCAGTATTTTCTCCTAGAAGCAACTAAATGGAGAATGGCACCCTGTTGTATACTATTTAAAGACTATAATAGATGCTAAGCTAAACTACTATATCTACGACAAAGAAATGCTGGCTATTATCTCTAGCTTTTAGTAATGGCGTGTATAGCTAGAGGGGACCCCTAAGCCTATTAAGGTAGTTTCGGATTATAAGGCCCTAGAATACTTTATAATAACTAAGGCCCTTATGGCCTAGCAGGCACGTTAGGCGGATATTCTATCTTAGTTTAACTTCTTAATTATATATAGACTAGGCGCTATAAACCGTGCGGATGCTTTTATAAGGCGTAAATAGGACCTAGGTAACTAGGTGGCTATAAAGATCTTATTATAGACCTAGACACTACTATGACTAGAGTACCTTAACCCCTGGATATAAGCAGAGCTAAATACAGACCATTTAGATGCTAAGATATGTCCCATTAACTCTATAGAACTTGACCTTATTAATAAACTGCTGTAGGCAAACCGTACGGCCCCTTCTCTATAGGAGTACCGTGAAAAGGTAAAGGATGCTACTAGCCTATAGTCCCTTAAAAACGGACTGCTTAAGCACTGGAAACGGCTGGTGGTGGTAAAGGAATAGAATTTATAGACCTAGCTTATCGCCAAAGCATATACCTAGGTCTCTATAGCCTACCCTAGAAAGAATAAGACCCATAAGATTATTAGTAACCGTTACTACTAGCCCAGAATGGTTATGGATATTAACTGCTATATACGGAACTATAATAACTACTATAGGTCTATAATTCTACGGGATAAAACCCTAGGACTATTAAAGCCACTCCTAATACTAGAACGCCCCTAGTAGTATATCTTTATAGACTTTTATAAGCTGCCTACGGACCGTGACGGATATAATATAGTAATAATCCTAGTTAACCGCTTTGGTAAGCGCCCGTTCTTAATTCCCTGTTATAAGGATACTAATGCCAAGGAGGTAGCCCAACTATATATTTATTATGTCTATCGAATTTACGGACTACTAGATACTATTATATCCGATTACAGGCCGTAGTTTATATCGGCCTTCTGGAATAAGTTTACTCGGATCCTTGGCATTAAGCTAAAGCTTTCTATAGTATACCACCCCTAAATAGACGGTTAGACGGAGATTATAAATTAATACTTAGACTAGAGGCTCTGGCCCTTTATTAACTACTTTTAAGATAACTGGGGCGAACTGCTACCCCTAATAGACTATGCCTAGGTAACCCTACCCTATAACTTTACGGGATTTATACCTATTTAGCTAGAAATAGGATACTTACCCTATATAAGCTTTAACTAGGAAAGACTGGAGGGGCTATAGACTATACGTAAAAAACTGTCTTATAAGGAAGCCTAGTAATATACTAAACGCTTAGAAGAAGCTTAGATAGTAGCCTATATAAATCTAGAAAAGGCCTAGAGATTAATAAAATAGTAGGCAAATAAGTATAGGCGCAAGCCTAACTTTACTATAGATAATAGGGTCTAGGTTATAATAAAGAACTAAAAGACAGAATAGCCTAGCCGTAAGCTAGACTATAAGATAGCAGGACTATATAAGATTCTTAATAAAGAAGGTAACTTGTATAAGGTTAAGCTCCTAGACTTAATTAAAGTCTATCCTATCTTTTTGCTAGATAAGCTACGGAAGGCTATAAATAACCTACTACCTAGATAAAAGAATAAGCCTCCCCTGCTAATTTAAGTTAATAGCAATAATAAATAGGAAGTTAATAAAATACTAGCCTATAAACTAGTATAAGGAATGCTATAATACCGTATCTAATAGAAAGGCTATAATTTAGACCCAACCTAGTACCCCGCCTAGAACTTTATAGGCTGCCCCTAGAGACTTAAAGAATTCTATAACTAATACCCTAACGAACCCGGACCCCTAAAGTACCTTAACGAGTAGATGGAGTGCTAGTATAGCGAAGACAATAGGCTGCCTATTAAGCATAAAGACAAGAATACCCTATGGATATAATATGGATATACAAAGCCTAAGGGCAGGCTTTTTTGGAGGGGGGGGGGTAATGTTACGGCGCTGGTGGAAAACGGTGGATCTTGGCAGACGTGGATTATAGTAGACGCAAGTCACGTAACTTAAGGACCGTATAAAATATCGAGCAGCGCTGCTATTCTTCTCCTTCCTTTCTCTAGCTTTGGATCCTCGTTTATAGACTACCAATTGTATAGGCTTGCGCGTCCCTCTTGCCGTGCTCGTGCCTCGATTGACTGAGTCGCTAACACTAACGTCTCTGTTTATTCTGGGCTTAAGCGTGTCTTTATTAACTATAAGCTTACGCCTTAAGAACTTCATTGGTACTGGTTTGGGCCTAATATTGGTGTTAAGCATTTAAGGATCTCTGCTCTATTTACACTTTATCGGCCTACCCCTATTTTTATGCCTACCTATACTCCTACTAAGGGATCTAGATCTGGATCTTATTCCCATTAGCCATTACTTAGTAGGCCAATGGATACTAATCCTGCACCTAGGGATAAGGCATAGTGGCTTTTAATTTAGGCATTTGGGATTAATTCTTATATATAGTAGTAATTAGAAAGGCCTTATAAAGCATTTAGGAAGGTATAGGAATACTATTCCTAATATAGACTAATAAATAGGAATGTAATTCTAGTAAAATACCCTATTAATTCTATACTATGTATGTGAAAAGGCTAAGGACCTATCCTGCCTTAGGCCGTAGCCCTAATTAATCCTTATGGTTTCCAGAGCTTGTCTATTCTATATCCAATTTAACCTATTTACTCTTTAGGGCCTCTCTTAGCCTACCACGAGCTTTCTTTATAGGTTGCGATGACACTATAGTATTAGAGCGCTTTCTGCGATTTATAGATTATGGACCTTAGTCCTAATATTCTTTTAGAATATCTTTATAATAATTAAGGTAATCCTCTGGTTTCTATATAGAGTACTTAGCGGGCTAGCCTAGCCATTTAACTTTATATTAAAGCTTGTTCTTAATAGACTTATGGCGTAGTATAGCTTTAACCTTATACCACTCGCCCACTACTTTAGGGTGTTTAATTGGGCCTAGACGGAAGTTCTTTTCTAGCAGTAGTCTATGCTATAGCTCTAGTAGATTTACGTAAAATACTAGATATACACGGGCTATAGATAGGGGTAGCTAGAGACGGTAGGCTAGCTTACCAATTTATTCCTTAATTTAAAAGGGACCTAGGTATCTTATATTAAGCTTCTTTAATAGTTAACGGGTCTTAATATTTGTTAAACGTAATAGAACCTCATCGCCTACGCCGAAATACTTATCCTAGTATTTGCGGTTGTACTAAAGTCTCTACTACTCTTACGTATCTTGTAGGCTCTGCTTTATATACTTCTATTACTCCTTCTATTCCTTAAGGTATCCTTATACTCTCTAGTAGATGTCCTTAGACTTTCTAGTAGGATCCTATAATTAATTATACGGCCTTAGCCAGTAATTATTGGGTATACTATTAAATCCTAATAGTTAGATGCTATAGGCAATCTGGATTGGTGCAAACTAATATAATATATGTTATTTTAAGTTATAAGCGTACTCCGCGTACGGAAGTAGCTCGCACTAATTATCTTGCTAGTAGTTTAAATATATTTGTAGATACGACTCTAGTTCCTAGTTCTAGCGTTCCGTTTGCCTATCTATCTGCGGATGGAAAGCCGTACTATAATAGTGGTTTATCTTTAAATGAAAGCATAGATCTAACCAGTACTGGATTGTAAAGACGCTACCCCTATTAGTAATAATAGAGTGTAGTTAATCTACTTTAAAAAAGTATTTCTCCTTAATTAGATTTATAAGCGCTTATATATTAATCGTCTTGTTAATGGGAAGGTATTAGACGTACTTTAAAAACCTATTAATAAGTACTAGGACTAAATCGTATATTTATTCTTATTTATCTTTTAAGGGTGGGAGATCCGTAATAAAGTCTATAGTATAATATTGCTATAGCTTACTGGCGGGGGGAACTGATTTAAGTAAACCCTATAGCTTATACCTTTGGATTTTGTATACTTAATACTTTTTGTAATAGCTAATATACTCCTTTACTTCCTACTTAAGCTTTAGCTAGTAGTATTTACGTTAAAGTAATTCTACTATTTTAACTTAACTATAGTGGCCGCCTAAAGGATTATTATAATTCCTTATAAGGATCTTCTATTATAGATTTGCTTCTTATGGCACCTAAACCTTACTATTTCTACGTAGTAGGCCCATTGGGGTTAGTTCCCAATTTTAGTGCCTTTTAGCTTCCTTTCCATTACATTTCCGGTCTACTTCCGCATTAAAGATGGTATAGAAGGCGTCCCTCTATTACACCTTATAGATAAGATCCGTTAACCTTTCAGATAGTTCCTAGATAAAAGCTATTTTGCCTTATACTGCTCTAAGTACAAGACTAGATAGTACTATAGATCTTATAACTTCTTAGTACGCATACGTTAGGAAAGCTGCTATAAGGTTAAAGTCCTTTAGTTATTATAGGGCTTTAGGTTCCAATTGCTCTATAGCTTTGCTTTTAGTTTAAGGGAATAGCTTAGTAATTAAGGGTAGTGTATTACTAGGTTCTAAACTTATGTTAGGGACGTCCTATTTAGGTATTTTTGGACCCTTATTAGCAACGGACCGGGTACTAGCTGGAACGTCAGTGGAGACTAATAGGGTTTACACTACCTAAGACTTAGTGCGTAGAGCTGTGGGTGCTTAAGCATCCCACACCTAGAGCTTGTTCTATAATATAGGGAGTAAGATATCTATTATTTGTTTTCCTTCTCCCGTTTTAAAGCCTTTGGCATAGTCTAGCCATTATAATAGTTTATTAGTAGGGTTGTTTTCCCCTAGCTTATATTTAATTTTAAAGTTAAATTACATAAGCTCCTCTGCCTATTTAGCTTATTAAGGTATAAGCTCCTTTATAGTTATAAAGTAGCGTAGATTGTAATAATCTAAGAGTATATAAGTGGTATAGCTTGCGTACTTAAGGTAGTGTCGCCACTATTTAAAGCAGTTAACTATAGCAAGCAGTTCCTTATTATGGGTATAATACCTAACTTTAGGTCCCTAGAATTTTCTATTATAAAATGCTACTGGTCTTTAATAGAGCTAGGTAGCATCTAAATACCTATTAGGTTATAGTAGGATACTAGTAAGGGCAAAATTTAATATATTAGTAATTATTATTAGTGGCTAATCTGGGTTAAAATGCTGTAATAGTAGAGCTTCTATAAACTTTATATATAGTTCCTAAAAGGCTTCCTAGACCTTTCTGGGCCATATCTATAGTTTATACTATTTAGTTAGTTCCTTTTTAATTTTCTTCCTTTCTGCCTTTAAGCTTTTTGCTCCTTAGGCCGGGTTTTAGGAAGCTTTAGCAATATAGTTAGATAGGTGCTAGGCAACGTCTAAGTAGTTATAAATAAAGCGCTTATAGAAATTGGCAAAGCCTAGGAATACTTAAACATCCTAGTAGCTCTTTAGCTCCGGCTACTTTTAAATTATTTATACTTGTACTAGGTCTATAACTACACCTATAGGCATTATAATATAACCCAAAAACTTAACCTGCTTAGTGTTAAAAACATACTTTAACGCCTTGGCGTAGAGGCCCTAATTATCTAAGCGTTCTAATACTTTGCAGATATATTACTTATACTAATTCTTATCTTCTAAGTAGATTAGAATGTTATCTAGGTAGATAATATATATGCGGTTAACTAGTCCCCTTAAGGCTCTATAAATATACAATTAAAATGTCATAGGCGCATTGGCCAGCCTAAAAGGCATTACTATATACTTAAAGTGGCCGTATTAGGTTTTAAAAGCGGCCTTCCACTTATCCCCTTCTTTAATACAGAGCCTATAATAGGCGTCTTATAGGTCTAGCTTTATAAAGATCTTCGCCCTAGATAGTTAATCCAGCATTTTACTAACTAGTGGTAGTAGGTAACGGTTCTTAATTATAATCTTATTAAGACCGCGATAGTCTATATATAGCCTTATAGTCCTATCTAGTTTTAGAATAAAGAGGATCGGCGCGCCTACTAGTGACTTACTAGGCCGTATCCATCCCTTTTCCAGTAAGCCATTAAGGTACTCCTATAGGATCTTAAGCTCTTTACAAGAGAGGTTATAGATAGAAAGGTTTAGCAGTTATTTACCTTCTTTTAGATTAATTATATAATTGTATTCTAAGTTCCGCTAAAGGACTTTTACTTACCTATCTAAAAATACCCTTAGTAAGTCCCTTAGGCCTACTAGGATATTTAATAAATTAGGGTCGCGTTTATCCTCTATATTATTGTTAGGTAGGTCCTAGAGGTCCCTTAGGACGCTTATAGGCAGCGTCGAGCGCTATAGTAGCTATTTGTATATGGTTGCCACTATACATTAGATAGTTTTATGCGGTAGCCAGTAGAGGGTAGGGAACTCTTTAATATAGCGTTTAAGGTGTTATAGTATACTCTTTATATATTGCTTAAGCCAGAGTAACCTATAGTAGTGGAAGTATCTTATAGGATCTTTAAGATTACTACCTCCCTATAGTATCTCTATAACCTATCCGGCAGTTCCCTATAGAGTATCTATTATAAAAGGGTTATCGCCTATACTAGGCTCTATATCTATCTTGCTATAGAATAGGGGTTAGATTTAATACTTCTTTAGGTATAGAGTATATACTATTTCTTCTAGAGCTATATCTTCTAGGATATCTTTTAAGCTTATTAGTAAAATACGCCTTTCTAATTCTTTATTATTCTACTATTTAAAGGCTCCTGTCTTAAAGCATATCTTAAAATCTGCTTCTATAAGCTAAGGATATCTAAAAATAAGGTTATAGCCTACAAAGTTAGCCGCCTAGAAGGGTTGCGGGCTAACTACCTTAGTACGGTTATATATGTCGGCTATTAACACTATAAGCTTATAGGCACTATATAGTTTAATCTAATACTTATTTAGGAACCCTATAATAGGTTTCTACTACTTTAGTAATAGGATAAGCTTATGCTCTTTTACTAAATTATATTATATAAGATTGATTTCGGCGCCACTATTATATAGTGCTTAGAACTAACGTACCTCGCCTATAGGGAGTACTATTTCTAGCTTAATAGTAATATAGAGAGTCTTTCCTTCTATATCTTGCCCTAATTATAGCTAGGAGAGGTCCGCAACTAGGGCTTTTCTTTTTTTAGATTATTAGTGCGGTTATTGCCCTGCTTATTTTTCCAATTAGGTTTACCTCCAGAGAAGTTTTTTCTTAACTTTTCAGAGTGTTCCTATAAGGGTACCAGATAGGTATTAGGTTGGCCCTAAAAGTCTTTCCTATTACTTAAGGTCCCTAACTTTAACCCTTCTAGATTTCTCTTTAAGAACGGCTTCTTTAAAGTTTAGGTCTGCCCTATATTACTACCAAAGTGCCCGCGTTTCTAATTACCCCCTAGCTTCTTACTAGAAGAGGTCTAGTTCCTTACTATATCCTTAGCGTTTAGAACCGCTTATTTAAAATCCGTATATATAGTAATCCGCAATAGGGCTCCCACATGCTTTATTTTATCACGAATTGCTAGCTTAATTCTAGCCCAGATAAATCTAATTTTCTCCTTTTTATGGATACTACTGTTCTCGTTTTTAAAGGGCTCTAGATCTATTAGTTAAGCATAAGTTTTTATAAAGTTTATAAACTGGCGGAAATTATAGCGGTCAAGCTGTGTCCTATTTCAGAATAGTTCTACGTAATTATATTATATAATATGCGGATCTTAAGTCCACTTCTTTAGAAAGGTTTATAGCTGCAACCATATAATAATTTGCTCTTTATTAAGCTAATTTAGTATAATTTGGTTTAGGGATTAATCTTTAATCTTACTAATAATCTAATAGGTACGCTCTTTAGTATTATTTTATATTATCAGCATTTTAAAGAAGTTATCTATTTTACGAACCTAATTATCCAACTATTAGGCGTTAGGTCTCTATCGGAGTTCTAAACTACTAAGGGCCTTAGCTAATTAATCTATATTCTTTTTCTATTTGCTATATAGATACCTCTCTAAGTCTTCTACACCTCCTTAGGTAGGTACTAGGTATCCCCTAGAAGGCCCTTAGCCTTAGCTAGGTTATAAAAAAATTTGTCTAGCTTAGATCAAGCTCTACTAGATTTAGACCTACCCCTAGAGGTTTCTAATATATTTATTAGTGGCTCCTTCCTATATAGCTTCTAAGAGCCTTGCGGCGGCTTCCCAATATCCTTCTTAAAGAAAATTGGTATAGGGCTCTTAACTTTCTAACCTTAGGCCTAGGGAAGCTCCGGCTATAGAGGTAGTGTTAGTACTAATAGCTAATACAGGTTTCCCTATAAGGCTTAAGTCTTAAGTTAGTGGTTAGGTTAGATTGCCTAAAGGGGTAGGCCTACTTAGCTTATAAGCAGTCTATACGCCGCCACTATACTAATTGTGGGCCGGTGGTCTTCTGGGAGGGTTCCAGTTAGGTCCCTAATTAGGCATATTAGTATATTCCTCTAGCATTTCTAGTTTAGGGGAAGATTTTAGGGTTACGTCTAGCGCTTAATCTTCTAATTAGCCTAAGTAGGGCTAGAGGGGTTCCAGCTGCTTTCTAGCAGTATTATAACCATTATAGAGGGTGTCTGCGTTTTCCTTAGCGTTGCCAGTAACTATAGGTGTGCGAGAGTTTTTAAGCTCTTAGTGTATCTAGGTGTTAGGGCTTGTTCGGCCGTCTTACCTAGAGGTTTATATTATCGCAATCTCTTGCTATTAGAGGGACCTTCCTGCCTTAGCGCGACGGCTATCTATAAGGTATTTATAGAGTTTCTATTTAGGTTATTGCGAGATTTTAAGGGAGGATAGTAGATGTAAATAAAAGATATAAATAAACAATCTGGTCCTTAAAGCCAGCTACCCTTCTAGATGGAGTAGAAAGGGTTTAAATATAAGGGGACTTTGTAGATAGGGGGCTATAAGGATATAATTGTGGAATAGGATAGATTGGTAAAAGAGACGAATCCTTAAGGAGGTAAGGCCTCTGGGATCGTGGAGACTATATACTACGGGTATGTGCCTCCGGTACGTGACCGGCGACCATCTAAGGGGCATCCGGAGGTTGTCCTAAAGGCAACCCGAGGTATCCGCAATAATATCCCTTACAATAGCCCCCTATCTATAAAGTCCCCTTATAGGTAATCTAATAGCAATCTACCGCATTCTGCTATATTTTACTAAGTCTATTAAATTCTACTAAGTTCTGCTAGGACTACTACTTAAATCCTATTCTGCTCCATATATATATTAATTAAGTAACTAAACTAATAATATATACCCTTTCTTCCTATTTCCTTACTTTCTTTCTGTTGGTCACACAGGGTGACTTACCAATAACGACTACTCGAGTAGGGTTACAGTGATGTTGGTTAATAAAGCTTGTTTCCTTGGAATAAGGGAGGGCGAGAAGCGTAAGGCTCCTCGCCGCGCTAGTGCCGCGGCGGCATGTAACAATACGTGACAACCACTTGCCTTATTCCCAACACTGGCAACTCTTCTTTTGTGGTTGTCGTCTATATATATATATCGCTTGGCTAGCGGAACAAATACTAATCCTCCTTACTTACTATTACCGTTGCAATATAAGTCTCGCTGTCCTAAAGTTTACCTTTTAGCACGTAGTACTTCTTGCTTAGGTGGGTGTCATATTAAGGCCGCCAAGGCGCTAGTAGTAAGCGAGCTAATGGCGATTTTCCATACCAGGTATAGAAAATCCTGATTAGCTGGTTAAAATCAGGGTCTATAGAGCGCATGCTCTTACTTTCTTTTAACCCAACCTTTAACCCGTATATATAGAGTATTTGTATTAACGAATGTTTCTAGAGCCTTGTTTAGGTTTGCCTTCGTTATTGTATCTACTGGGTTGTCTTGGCCATTAATCTATTAAATCTCAAAGAGTTCTCACCGTTCGTAGGATTGCCGAAGTGCTATAATGTCGATTATAAGGCGCTTCTTCTTTGTAGTACCAAGCTTGACTAAACACTCATAGAGGGAGTATAAGTCGGTATACACAACTATAGGGATAACGGGAAGTCCAAGTCGATCTGTAATTATCTTTAGGGTAGTTCTAATTGCAATTGCTATATTAACTCCGCCAACCATTCCATATATCTCTGACGCTAGAACGCTTCAGGTAACGCGCTTACTTTTAGTTAAGCTCTAATAGATAAAATTGCCATAGATCGTGAAGTTATTCTCTCTGGTAGATTTATTCGCGATAATAATTTTATATCCTAGCTAGGAGCTAAAATCTTTATTATTTGCGAACAATCCATTAACAAATATAAAGAGCTTAGCGGTGGGAAGATTAACAGGTACGTAGAGTAGTCCCCAATTAAGATGGTTTATTTGCTAGGAGAGACGCTTATTTAGGGCAAGGACGTCATCCTTAGTTGGTTCCTGGTATTAGGCGGCAATAGAGAGATTAAATAAAGCCTTGGGTTAATAGATAAAAGCAACGTAAGCTCCATAAGCGCGTTACTCCACGTATCCTTATTTTGGAGAATTAACGTTAATAACGTTAATCTTCCTGCCTTAACCCTTCTGGCGCAAAGCAATGGAGTCCTTATTTAGGGAGAGGATGCATCCATTAAAGAGCAATAGTATTGTTAAGTTAAGTCTTTCCTTTGGCTTTACTATGAGATTTGCCTTTGCTAGTGCGTCCTCTTTAAGGGCTGAGAACTAGTCGTTACCTAAGATAATTGTATTATTAGTTTATATGCCAACGATTCCAAATGGAGTTCCCGTAGTTGTGATAAGGAAGCAGGGATTGAATATAGAAGTAGTTATTAAGAGCTTCTCTTTGTGGTGCTTGCTATAAGTAGCCTACTAATAAGTTCCTGCCTCTGTGATTCTATATAATGGCTTAAGTATAACCATGATTATATCTTTGGGATATTAGTAGCGAATTTGCTCTAGAAGGTATGCTAGTATCAAGCGCTAAAGGCGCGTCTTTGATTAGGTATAGGCCTAAGTAATATCTTGCAAATAAACCGCCATTCTATTCTTTATTAAGGAGGGAGCTAGCGTAATAATAACTTGCTAACTAGCTCGTTGAATTATAGGGGATTATATAAGAATTACTTTCTTACCGTTGTTGTTATAACCTTAAATAACCAGTCTCGACTTCTTAAATAGGGTGTTAGTAGCTTTGCCCTTAATCTTGTTAACTATTCTTGACTTAAAGATGCGAACTCTATTGAACTTAGTAGGGTTATACTTCTTAAATTTAAAGACTCCTCTTATAATAAGACCATCGATCTCCTGCTTATTAGATGCTTGGAAAGGAGCTCCTAGAGTTATAATACGACCTTCCTTTTAGAGCTGTTTTGCGAGTTTAAAATCAGCCTTCTTCTTAGCTGTTATAAAGGCTATTAATAGCTTAACTCTATTCTTAATGGCAGCAACAAATTGCTCTTCGAAATTAACAAGATGTTGGCAATTTCGTGATCCTTTCGGGCGACCTCTACTGTATCGTGGTTGCGGCGTATCTACTATAATTGTATTAGGATTGTGGTCGCCTTCTAGAGCTTATTAATTATGGCTCTCCTCTAAGGCATCTTCTATGGCATCCTGCAAAGGTTTAGAACTGTTATCTTTGTAGTAAGGCTTAATAACAGTTAAACGGAATTAAGTGGGTCTATAAGGCATCTAAATAGTGCAAGTTTAACCATTAATTGCAATAAGTTGATATGGGCCTAACCACCCTCCCTTTTCACGCCATACGCGTACCTTAGACTGGAGTGGCAGATCGAGCGTAGTTAAGGTGTTTAGGCCATTTTTTATTCCTAGTGCGTCGTTAACCTGGCGTGTGGTGTAGAGACGTTACACCTCCTTTATTGCCTTGCGAATAGCCTCAGCTTGTTGCACAATGGAGGGAGATGGTGGAGAATTGTTAGTTATTTGAGGGTAGGCGCCAAAGACTAGTAATATGGGTACGAGTCCATCTGGGCCAGCGGAATCGTTAATGGCTTTAACAGCTATTTATAAGGTAAGTTCTTCGCTAGCGTCCTTTAGTTCTAAAGAGATAATCTTGTATACGCGGCGTAATAGTGCGTGATATTGCTCCACTTTTCCGATACTATTATGTGCCTTAACGGGGACTTCCTTAACCTTGATTGCCATTGCCTTTATCTGTTATTAAAACTCTATAGATAAGAAGTTCTTTCCTATATTATAGATGATTTGATTAGGGGGTCCTAGATAGATATTAATCTAGTATAATTAAAGGGTATCCCATGCGTTCCTGGCTGATATATCCTTTAAGAAACGTGCGGCTTGGAAGGAGGTTAAGAAGTTAATAACTTGGAGTACTGGCTTGCCGCTAAGATACATAACGTTAACGATGATATAGAAGTTAAAGTTATAGTCATCTTTAAGGGTAAACTTAAATCGGCTAGGGGACTTCTGGTTTATTTGGTAGTAATAATAGTACTTTATAAGATGCTTAATTGCCTTAACCTTAACTTTATAGCCTGCTCGCTGAAGAACCCTAAGTAATTAGTAAACGGATAGGTGGCCAAAATAACGGTGTAGTTAATATAGCTCTAACTTGGTTAAGTGGCTTTAAGCAACGCTCTTTTCTAGTTAATAAAGGAGTAACTAGGGGTAACCCTATTTACGTATAATAGGCACCCGATTATCTCCCTAAATGAGCATATTCTTAAGGTTATTAAGTTTGACGCCTAATTTATCCATATCTTTGATGCAAAATAGAAATGGGGTGTTCGCGGGAATAATATAGAAAGTGATATACCCTAAGGGGGTTTTAACCTTAATTGTGCTAAGAGAGATTGCAGTACCCTTGCCAAAACGAATTGTATATTGGCCTGCCATTAATTAGTTAATCTGAACAGAGCTATTAAGCTACTAAAGAGCTCGAACTTAAGGTTCTCCTACTATAGATACTCCTATGGCTCTAGTATCTGGCATAATACCATAAAAGACGTTTGCCAAGTATCTGTTGTTAAAGGAGAATGTGGAACTCTCCTTTAGCTTATTAAAGATGTCTGACTTTGTGATAGCATGGAGCGTAAATTAGTCATTAAGAATAGTAACGGTTTATATACTATCTACCTCACTATACTTAGTAAAGTATTAGTTGGGAAAGTAGTCCTTAATTTCCATATCTATAAGAAGCTGTTCGGCCTTATTAACCTCACCCTTAAGATCTTCTTCGCCTTCATATTAAACCAGGAAGCTTTAGAAGTAGGCTGTAGTAACTTCTTAGTTTCCAACATTTTGTGCGCTCTGGCGAAACTTATTATATGCCTCCTTTTGTCTATTAAGGGGGTATCTAGTTAACTAGCAATTTGGCTTCTTATAAACGTAGCATTTCTTCTGCTAATTATTGCGAAATGAACCTCCATAAGGACCTCTATGATTGCTTTATAGTTAACGTTAATTATACCCTCTACCGTATCCCCTGCCACGACTACTATATGTTCGATTAGTCCAGTTGTGATTATGTTGGTTGGCCGGGTTGATTAAAGTAGGTTGGAGTTAGGCGTTAAATTGCTATACTTCTTAAAAGCGTAGGGCGGTGCTAATAGAGGATCTTAATTAAGTATACACTCCTTTATAAGTACTTGCAGGGTTAAAGAGAGCAAGGTTATATTCTTTAACACCTTAGTATGCGCTAATAACTTAATCGCGTAGGCTGAAGTCCTTTTGATATAATTTGGATAAACTACGCTGAATTATCTAGAGTTAATTAAAGAGCTTTTAAAGATAATTAAGTTGAGAGGCACCTGGGTTTATAGCAATAATTTTTAGAAAGGTAGTCTCTCTCCACTCTAATATATACTGCTGCTTATTCTCCTCTGTTTTGAAGTGGCATCTTGTTTTATATATTATTTGGTTAAAATTGTATCCTTTTCCTGCTAAATAATTATAATAGAAGGTACTAGCTCGGCCCTTAAGCATGACGGAATAGGTGTTGTGGTATTAATTAGACTCTATTCCCACCTTCTGGCAATAGTTATAGAAGATACATAGTTTTGAATTAAGAACATTATATAATTCCCCGCTAAACTTCTTCTCCTAATCCGAATAGAGCTTCGCAAGCTCTGTAAGCAATTTTGAACTGCCTCCGATTTGAGATTAAGATAGAGGAGGTAGGGGTTGCATTATAGGCTGCAGTGGGGACGTAGGTCTGGTCGGTAGAGTCTAAAGGTTATTAAATCGCGAAGTAATAGGATCCTGTGCCTGCTCTTATTAGGGTGTAGTATCCGACGTTAAGGTTACGGGTTAAATTAAATACAGAGGAGTTGAAGGTGGAAGTAGGTTCGTCTCTAGAGGTATATTACTTAGGTTTTATTATAAGTTAAGCTTCCTTATAGTATGTAGTTGGTGCTCAATCTCTTATGGAGTCCATTTATGTTCTTCTTTTACGTTAATAATCTACTCCTAAATATTGTCTCTAATAGTACCCCCGTCCTTAGGGACAAATACTCTATTCTCCTAAAGGAAGTTACGGAAGTCCTATACGATATCCTTGTTCACGGGGGCCTATGTTTCCTTTATCTATCTAACAAAGTTCTTCTTTATACATTCCTATAGCGCGGTATCGTTGTATTTACTATCCTTATAATGTGCTATATGGTGTAATAAAAATCCATTTAAGTCTTGCTCATTAGCGTTTGCAAGGTCAATTATGGCTTTATTCTATGTCTTTGGGTTAATATCTTCCTCATACTTCTTCGGGTAGGTTAACGCCATAGTAGGTATAGAATTGACGGGGTGTTGTACGTTAAAGGTAGGTAGGATTTTCGGTTTTATAGGATCTTGTAGGTTTGCTATCAAGAGGTAGGCAATTTGAGATATTGTTTAACGCGTTTTGGACGTCGTTTAACGCGTTTTAGACGTTAACTTAGGACCCTAGGTTTAGTAACACTTCTAACCTAAAGTACTCAACCAAATCTTCGTAAACGTGGTTGTTCTGTGTAATAGACACAACTTGGTATCTCCTAGTACTTAGTAACACTTCTGTTACTAGTTTTCCGCAAGTCTAAGGTAGCACAGTATCGCCGGGATCCATTCCATATGAGCGCATATAGCACCCCTGTACGAGACTATCTCTTCTGTTCGAAAACCTAGCTGCTCTATAGTTAACTGTGTATTTAACCACTAATCAGTGTTGGTTACACAGGGTAACTTACCAATAACAACTACTCGAGTAGGGTTACAGTGATGTTGGTTAATAAAGCTTGTTTCCTTGAAATGAGGGAAGGTGAGGAGCGTAAGGCTCCTCGCCGCGCTAGTGCCGCGGCGGTATGTGATAATACGTGACGACCACTTGCCTTATTCCCGACACTTTCCTTATATAATGTCTTAACTTTATTATACAGTTTATATACATAGCTTAATAATATCTACTTTGCTATATATTATTGCCACTTATACTTACTCTGTAACACTATATTACGTTAAACTATATACTCTATCTTGCTTTAACTAATATATAGAATAACCTAAAAACCCCTTTATTTATAAACGACCTATACCCTATTTACTAAATAAATAAAAGGTCTCGAAAAGGCTTTTATAAACGATTTTGCCTAGTAGGAAGCTTAATATTATAAGATAATCTAATCCCTAAGAAAGGAAGTTAAGGAGATTTATTATAACCCACTATCTACTATACTATTGCCCTTACCTATTCCTACTAGTATTAACCTATAAATACTAAATAAGAAGAATATATCTAAAACTGGCTCCTTAACCCCAAATTTGCTAGTTAATGCCTCTAAAAAAAAGTTATCTAAACGCCTTCCTAATTCTCCCGCCTATTCTAATAAGAGGAGTAAGCTATGCTTTTTCCTTAACTAACTTTAGAATAAGCTAAGCGGTAATATTAATCGCTACCCTACCCCTAATAGTTAACTTTATTATACTATAAGCTGTCTAAAAGAAGATGCTATAGATACTGTATACCTATTCTAACTAAGTATAGTAAAGAAACTAGTTACTATACAGTCCTTTGCGAAATATTGTAAACTCGCTTAGAGCCGCATGTCCCACCCCGTCAAAACAATATACCCTTTATAACTTTACTAATATAACTTTATATTTTATAAATAGGGCCTTATTTTATAGCCCTTTACTAAAGCTATAAAACTAGCCCTTATTTATATAATTTAGAGCTATATTAATAGGACTATAGGGAGTTGTAACTGCTTTTAGTATAAGGGTAGTTATAGTTTATCTTCCAACGCCAGCTCCCATTAGTATAGTAAATAGGTTCTAGTTATTATAGGACCTCTTTAGTTAATTAGAATAAGCATTAATTTATTTTAGTTATAAATCTAGTAATAAATATTAGGTTGTGAGTCTTTAGTAGGTTAGTAGATTATTTAAGGCTACTATAATCTTCTTTTATAATTGGACTGTTAGCTTATTATATAGGCCTAAACGGTAGTTCTTAAGGGGGACCTGGCCTTTGCCTACTAGGTATAAGAATTAGGTCTAAAACTTAGTAAAGGTTTAGTTTAGTTTTATTATTAGGCAGTTATAGTTATAACAGGCATCCTATACTTTATTCAGATTAATATAAATAACAGCTAGATGCTATATTATCTTGTTAATAGATATAAACCAAATAGGTAACTCATCCTTAAACTTAGCCTAGAGGTATTGCTAGGCATCCCTAATGGTTTAACTAAAGAGGTAGAGTATTTTAGCTTCCTTAGAGGTAAAATAATTATAGTTAATACAGAGCTTTCCTTATACTTAGATCCTCTAATTCTTAAAGGTAGGGTCTATCCCATTAGATAGTGGTTAAGGGTTAGGGAGCTTAACGGACTTTAATTATTTTATTATTATGTCCATACTCTCTAGTGTATTATATTTAGTTAAGCGAATGGGTTAACTAAGGCTTTATAAAGGGGAGGCTAGGATATTTTATAAGGCAGTAAGGCTTTTTAGGATCTCCTTTAGAGTCTCTTATATACTTTAGGCTTAAAGATAATTAACCTTCTAACTAGCTGCAAGGGCACAAATCTACTTATATATATTTGTAACATTATTATTATCTTTAATTTCTAATCCTAACTAGATCTCGTGTTCCTCTTAGGTAGAAGTAGATCTTTTAGATAAGCTTACTTTAGGTGCCATTATTAGCTTCCTAAGGATTATTGGAATTATATGGTTTAGTTTAATTCCGGTGTTCTTTTAGGGATGCAGGTTAAGTATAGTTTAGCCTCTAAAAATGGGATATTGTTAGGGCCTTTCTAGGCGTAGTAGTATAAGTTTCTTAGTATCTAAGTATAACGCGTTAACGCGTTATTGTAGACAAAGGTCTTCTTTTAGGGTAGGATATTATTAAGGCCTTCCTAGGCAGCATAGGAAGAGCTTAGTATAATAAGACGGCTTACACAAATGTCTCTAAACCAAAGCTTGTAGATTGCTATCTAATAAAGATACTAAGCTAAGGAGGAGGAAAGGTGGCCGTAAGGGCTTATATAAACAAATAGGTAGCGTGGGCCGCTAAGGCGCTAATAGTAGATAAGCTAATAGTAGGCGAGCAAATAGTAAGAAATAGTATAAGATAGTATCAGACAGTATTAGACAGTAGGCTAGGTAGCAGAATATAGCAGAATTTGGCACCGTCACATATATAGTATCTTGGTGCCTTAGCTGCTCCTAGTTATTTATATACTAAAGCTAGCTTAAGAGGAGGTATTGTTAATAGTAACTTTTAAAAAGGGTTTATAGGAAAAGGGGTTAAATATAGTCTTAAGGGCGGAGCTAGGCAAAGAATCTCGTAAATAAAAAAACCTAAAATTTAATTATTAGAAGTAAATGGTATAATAGCATAGAAGGGCAAACGCGTAATATAGCTGCTGCGGAAGATAGGTTAAAGGAGCGTAGTATAGAGAAGGGGTTATAGTATAAAGGGAGTGTTGTTTATAGAGGATAGGGGCAAGGGTGGGAATAGGTTTAAATAAGTAATAGAAATCTATGGCTTTGTAAACCGCCATAGGCAGCTTAGGGAGCTTTAAGTAGTGCGTAAAAAGGATACTATGTGCGCTTTTAAGTTTAGCAAGGGAGCCAATAGAGAACCCCGCCACCCTAGCACGCTTAGTACGCTAAAAAAGCGGCAATGGATATAGATTTAAGTAAGGGGAAACTGCCTCCTAAAATGGGAGGCAGCAGCCTCCAAATCCGGCTATTCTTTTACCAACAATAATATTCTACTAGTTATTAACCGTTTTATAAAAATGCGATATATAATCCCTATAGACTTAATTAATGCAATATTAGTAGCTAAATGTTTTATTAAGTACATTTTTAAGCTATACAGACTTCCTAACTTAATAATATCCGACTATAAAAGCTAGTTTATTTTAGACTTCTAGTAAGCTCTATATAAATAATTAAGTATTTAAATATAACCCTTAACTGTATTTTATCTGGAGATAGATAGTTAGACTAAAGTTATAAACGCGATTATAGAATAATACCTATAAATATACTGCTTCTACCTATAAGACGACTAGGGAAAATAGCTACCTTTAGCTAAGTTTACTATAAATAATATAACAAATGTATTAATAGGCGTAACGCTATTTTATATAACCTATAAATAAGACCCTTAACTTAGATTTAAACTATAGCCTAAAATTAATATAATAGGAACCACGATTAAATAGATCTAGTTAATTAACGTATATAACTTTACTAATTAAATAAAGTAGGCCGTCGAAAACGGACTCTGCACCTATATGTGGTGACGGCTACGAACCTAGGTCTTTGAAGTTCAGACTTAGAGCCAACGTAGAGACGTTACACAGCGTGTAATACGACTTCGTGGTGGTGGTTGCGAGCGTTATGGGCGGTAGTAAAAAGTTTTCACATAGGATGGTGAAATCTTAAAAACCACCACTGATGGTACCCCTTCACGATAACAGCTACTTCTACACTGCTCTATTAGGGCACCTATACGATCTAACATAGATGCGCAGTATTCGATAACATCCCCCAACCCCCAATTGAAAGCATTAATGACCTCACATCAACAAACGGCAACTGCGAACGAGCGAGCAAATATACGGCCCCTCCTAACCCCTAGGGCGATCGCCCACAGAGCATGCAGTCACTCGCCGTTAACTACCAAATACCTAGCAGCCTGGATTGCGACCTACGGTTCTCCTTATCTCCTTTCAAGGAGTGGTAACCCTTAGAAAGGGCCTAGCTGGGGCCTAGGTACAAAAGATACCTAAAACACAACACAATATATCCCACTGTTAGTATTATGGTAGTTAAGACGGATAAATCCCCCTTACGCCTTCAATAGCTCTAGGGGGGGGGGAGGCATGGCGTATATGGTAATGGTCTATAGGAGATAGCATATAGGGGATAGTCAAGATATGGAACACAAAGCACATAGCACACATAGCGAGGCCTAGCTAGGACGTAGTGAACCCTAGCTTTAGATAAGCTAGAGAAGGAAGTAGTGGTTCCCATGGAGTTCAAACATTTAAGGAGAATAGGACGTAGCTATAGGCCCGCAGGGCCGCTGCTATGGACGAACATGGCAAATCAGGGGTTTTTCATCCTACTAAGGTAGCTCATAGGGTTTTTCCGTCCCCTACACAGCAGGGTTTTCTTCCTGTCAATTTATAAGTTTTCCCCCCTGCGACGGCAAGTGTCTGTGTGGGCCTAGATAGGATCCGTATTAGACGTTAATCAAAGATCATACTACTAATTAAATAAAGTAGTTAATGGAACTATTATAAAGTAAATTAATATACGCCTAAATGGTATAGGAATAGTATATAAATAAAGGATAAGCTTCTGTATAGAACTTTAAGGAAGGCAATATAGTTTACCTAAATATATAAAACCTGCGGATTTAACGGCCCTTAAAGAAACTTAATTAGAAATTTATAGGCCTATACTAAATTAAGAAGAAATTAAGCCCATATGCCTATAAGTTTAAACTACTAACTAAGATAAAAATATACCTAACGTTTTATATAAGCTTATTATAACCCTTAAAAGATAACCCTATAAATTATAAAATTCTACTACTACCTCCTATAATTGTTAACAATGGTAATAGTTCTTATTTTATTAACTTAATTAATAATATATAATAGAAACCACGACCTAAATAATTTAAACTTCTTATTAAGTAGAAAGGATATATAATATAAACCTAGGAAACCTATAACCAGATTAAGGCTAATACGCCTTTCCTAGTAAAAGAATTCTATAAAAACTATCCTTTATAGCCTACTCTAGCTAGATAAACGCAATATAAAGGTAAATAATTGCTACCTAATATAAATATATAAAATACAATAGTAGGAAGCTTAAATTTAAAAAGAACTTAAAATACATTATAACGTTTATAATACGGTTATATAACACGCAAGATATTAAGGAACTTTAACCACCGGTTAAAGTTATCTAATTAGTTATATTTGCCTTGCTAAGACCGCTACCTAATATAAAAACACAACATATAATAAAATTATAAATTCTTAACTAAATTAAATTATTTTAAACCTTTGGCTAAAGGGGGGGGTACTATAATAGGACTAGCCTAGTTATAGTAGGAATGTCTTAGTAAAATACTTAACAGATAAATTCTAAAGCTTTAACTAAATTCTACTAAATTCTGCTAGCTTAATTAACTTCTACTAAGTTCTACCAAATTAATTAAATTCTACTAAAGTCCGTTAAAGACCGCGTGCATATATATATATGTATCGACCACCAAGACCCTTAACTATTTAATTATATAATTCTCTCGTTATTTCTTTCTCTTCTTTATATAACGTCTTATACTCTACAAGAGCTATATATCCTTAGATTTAAATAGAATTATATTATTCCTTTAAATCTTCCCTAAAGCCTCTTTACGCCCTTACACGTATATACCTTATAGGCTAGTTAGCCCTAGGTTGCCCCTAGGTCGCCTATACCTTACAGCTATATAACTATCTACTTAGGTTTTACCTAATATTATAGGCCTTATCTCTTTATATTCTATACTCTTAATTTACTACTAGTACTATGGACGTGTTAGTAGATTACTAGCATCTTATTATTAAACTCTTTAGTATAATATTTAATTATAATCTACATCCCTTAATTAAAGCTTTTTTAGTATAATATTACAATATACTAGCTATTTATAATATTATTAAGTATTCCCTACTAAAATCGTTATAACTAGTAGAGATTTTATATAGAAGGGGCCCTATTTAGCCCCTTAAGGTAAATACTTTATACCCTTTTAGAATACTTAGCTATATATTAGCCTCCTTTTCTTACTTATTAACCTAATACATAACTCTATATATAATATTAGTATTAGTATTATAATACGGTCAGCTATATAACTCGTATTGTTATAAAGAGTTTTAACTATAACTCTTTTCTTATTCTCCTTATTTTTACCGTAATTAGTAAGGCTCCTTAAGCCAATTTACTTTTAATAGGATTTAGAGATCCAATCCCTTCCAACGTCAAAATGCGCCCTACGGTTATCGATAAGAGCTAGCTAATAGAATTAATGGGATTAAGGCTCTGTGACTATACGCGTATTTTTGATTCTGGTGTTCGTACACAGGCTACCTCTCGTAGGACGCTGACGTTGAAAGGGGTGCTTAAGGCCTGAGGGCCCTAAGGAACCTTTTTAGCCACTAGATATAGTACTAAGCGTTAGTTAATTAATCTATCTAGGGGCTCGGCTTGTTTATAAATTTTGTTGTGCCAAGAATACACTATATAATTGAGAAATCACGTGAAAAGAACCACACGTTACATGGTTCCACTGGGTCCAACATGGCCCGTGCTGCCTCTCGTAGCTCGTCCAGCTCTCCTCTAAGTAGCCGTGACACTTCCAATATAAGGTCCGGAACATATCGCCTTGTGCGCTAACTCGTTTGCTTCCGATTCTCTAACCTATATTATCCCTATAGGTTATCTCCTTCGGTAGGCTCGTTTAATTCCTCAAAGGACTAATAACTAACTTTAACTTTTATAGGTGTAATATTAGGCTCATGTAACGGATACGTAATTAGCTTATGATTGGATGGACGTCTGGTAGCGAGGTAACAAGCCCTTCAGGCGTGGCACCTCCGAGGATGTTGTGGAGGTCAATTCTGTACATTCCATCTAGGCGCCTTAGCTCACGGTTTGTTGGCATCACGGTGAGCTTCAGTTTTGAAGAAAGAATGCACAATAACCCTGGTGGTCTCTGGACTATACAACACTTATAACTTTACAGCCCATTTTCTGTAGCTCATTGGGCCACGACCCAGCAAAAGCATGTCCAATAGCAGTATTTCCTCTTATCGCCTTTCCTTACTCTATTTGTCCTGCGAACTGGGCCCTGTTGCATGGACCGTATCCATCATCTCACTGCACATCATTTACTCGGCAACACCAATAATAGGACGGTTTACTGCTCCTTGCCTTATACTTGCATGGTGGGGAAACCCTGACTGTACACCACTTACCCAATTATATCTAAACACCTCGCAGTGACCACATGATGGTGCTGTTCAAATGTAAATGGTGGTTCACGATGAACGCTCATTGCCTAGCACATTTCAGGGCCACGAAGCAGTCTCGACTGACGACCGAGGCAAAATAATGAAAACGGCACATTCTCCATGATGTTCTCGTAACGTTGATACTGCTAGCGCATCTGTTTATACCCCGATCTCTTACCTCGGCATCCTAGTCTACCTGACACCCAATCTAAGCAACGCTAACCACCATGACGGAAGCCAAGTTCGAACTTACCGAAAATTGGAAAGCTTTCGAGGCTGCTGCGAAGAAGCTGTTCCAGTTTTCCAATGATATCAACGAGCTCGACAAACTCAACCAGACGATCAGAGATTTGAAAGAAGAACTCAAAGAGAGAGACAGTGAGATCGATAAGAGAGAAACAGTGGAACAAGCACTTATTGACAAATTCGAAAAGAGTGCTTCGAAATGGGCCAAGGAAAGAGAGAGGCTCGAGAGTACTCTCAAGAGTGTCAAAGAAGCCCACGTAGCCCAAGACTTAATCCAGGTCAAAAACGCACTGAAGAAAGCTCAGGCACAGCAAGCCAGGGAGAAGGAATGGGAGAAAGAGAGAACTGAAAGTTCGGCGCTTATTTCCGGGTACAAAGAACAGCTCGAAAACTGCAGAGCAGAATTAGACAGAATGAAGCAGGCAATAGGGCTTCAAGAGATGAATGAGAATCTGTAAGTAATATGCTTGATATTAAGTTGCAATACTCACATCTTGCAGGCCCGATGACCTGGAGAGACTGGCGGCCGATCTACACAAGCTGGCCATGAAATACTGTGGCATGCCGCTTCCCGACGATTGCCCTGTGGTAAGTGTGTGTGTGGCACCAACATCTCAGAGCTAACAGAATGTAGGATGCTCTTTTTATTGCACTTCAAAACTCTGGTTTTCTTGGCATCTTCCCACGTGCCATTCCCATCTCCAATTCCGGAGAATCAGCCTTACTCCGTGCTGCCGCATTGGAGGCTTTCGTTGCCAAGAGATTGGCTGAGAAAATGTTCCGGAGCTTGTACCCGTGGTCAAACCCATCGACCTTGGAGCCTAATATCTTAGAATGGATAGGCGACGATTTCCTGGAGACCGATCCTCGAAAGGAAGCTATATTCCGATCAATAATTGTCTCATCAGACATCAAGGACGGCGATAACCGCAAGAAGGCCATTATGGATATGATACTGGACGAATCTGCTGCTGTGTGTGCTCCCCTGCTCACAATGCCGCTCCGCGAACGCCAGGCCAGCTTCCGAATGGATCTCGCTAAATTCCTAAGCAATGCTGCAGAAGTGTGGAACGATGCACAGAGAAGTCATACCAGAATTACAGCGGCATCCGAGGCCGAAGACGAGGATGGCATGTGGGAGCCCCGAATGGAACACGACATAAGCGATTCAGCTGTAAGCGAAATCCAACAAGAAGGTCTCGGAGCAGCTATAAAGATACTGTTCCCTACAATCTATCAGTTTGTAGGCGATGAGTCTGCTGTACTTCACAATGGATACACACTTTGGTCGCACCAACAATTGTACATTGCCGGAACCAAGGAATTTCAGCTGCAGTCCACTCGGGTGAACAACCGAGATGGGGACATGCCGAGTAGCGCCATGAAGCGAAGGTCGAGCGTTAGCCAGCATTCGAAAGGATCTCTACATCACCGAACCGGGAGCAATACAAGCCCGCCATTCAGTCCAAGGAGTTTAAGCCGGTCAAGAATGAGCATGAGAGGGAATGAAACTCCAAAAAGCACTGGGGCCAACTAGCCTCCTCGACTTAATGGCAAGGATGAAGATCCGGAGAGCATAAGGTTCTAGCGATTAAGAAGAGTTTGTGCATGTGTTTTGGGCGGGTAGCTAATTGAACACGCAATAATGTATTTCTCCTAGACCATGAGTTTTCTTTTCTTTCACAGGAGTATTTGTAGTTGGTGTCAATGAAGCATTTATATATATCAGCAAGTAAATTTTATCCTCATTTGTTTCTTTGTTTTGGAGGAAGTTACATGTGGAAAATTCTAACGGCATGGTAACTGCAAATACGCTCAAGAAGCTTACATGGATAATCTATAATCATTTCTAACCTTAGCTTCGCCGCAACCTGGAGAAACGATCGGTTTTTGTGATACTTTGAATCCTGAATTTTCGCGATGATGGAAACCTTGATTGCTGTTACGCTAGCCGTACGACCCGTGTCATAGCTGAAAAACAGGTAATACAGCATTAAAACTACAGTATGGTGGCCACGTAGCTCGTTAATGATCACCCCACAAACCGGGGTTCGCATCAGGAGTTCGAGCGCCACAATTTATCCTACTCATAAATAGCCTTACATATAGCCAACCACGTGCCACCAGGCCACCGTTGTTCGGCAGGCGGGTAAGGCGGGTCGTTAAATAGTGCCACACCACCGCTTTCAAGTTCGCTTCATTCGTTTAACTTCCTCTGTCCACGTAGTGTGCCGCAAACAACGCAACAAAGTCCTGATTTTGTTGAGCCGAATATCGTAGCACCATTCAATCCCCTTTAGCCGCCGATTACTCATGATGCAGTACGCTACAGCTGAGAGGCGGAGAGTTTTCCTTGCGTACCGGGCTCTATTTGCTGGGGAGCGTGCTATGCTGCGGAAATCCAAGAAAGTTCGAGAGGTAGTAGAAAAGCACAAGTCCTCATTCCGGCCTTTAATCAAGGAATTTGGAAACGATAAAATCATCGGCATTCTAAAAGAGTTGCTGGCGGGTAGAATATTCCAATCAGAGCTAAGAGCAAAAGTAGAATTTCCCGAGCTATTCTGGAGTTCTCCTGCTCGGGACGTGCAGCGAACGACATCAGAAAATGATGCAGCACGCTCAGAAGCTGAAGCCTTGGAGGAAATTGCATCACTTGAGGGTAAGGAGGACGACCTGGCCGAAAATCGAGCGGAAACCCCCGAGGACAATGCACCTATAGAGACAATTGCTGTGGAAGTTGTGGCTGGTAAGTACAGTTAGCTCGTCTTCCGTTCTGAAAGGCGACTTAAAAACACTCAGGTCCCTCCACGTTAGATAATCTTGCAACCAGCGCCGTACCGTCCTTGTATCCCGTAAATTTTCCGTACAAGGCTCAGCACTTCATTCTTACAACGACTCAGCGTTTGCTTGAGGAATGCTGTTTTGACTTTACCACAATGTGGCTGCCGTCTAAGCTTCAAGAGAATGGTTGGGATTGCCCTGAGGCTGTGGAGTTGACCAAATGGACGAAATTTTTGACAAAAAATTACGACCTACTCCCAAAGGAGTCTCTGGATCTTGATAAAGACACTACGATAAAACAAGTTTTGCTCTCGACCCATAATCTGCGGCATTCTGCAGTCCATCGTCTTCCTACTAGTGCTCGCGGTATCAATCAAATGGTCATATCGGCAGCGAGATTAGCAAAAACCCTGTGTGACCCACTACGTACTGCACAGCTAGAGGAATTAAATCACGAAGTTGAGAGCAGGATCAAAGATATGGAGCTTAATAAGAATTTCTTGGAAGATAAGCTTGACGAGGAGCTTCAAGATATTCGTATAAGACGTGAGGAACTAAATGCCAAGGAAAAAGAGCTTATTTCATCAACGTTGAAAGAAGATCAAGAAAACAAATCTCTTATAGGAGTGTTAGTCCAAGAATCACTTAGGGAAATTCTTTGTGACAAGATTGGACCGAAGGAGGACCAGATTGATACTGGGCAGAAAGACGAGAACGAAGATGAAAATGGTACCCCAGAAATCTCAGACTCTGCAAGTTACACTGCGGTTGAAGAAATGGAAACTAATGAAAAAGAAGAATAACAACACCAGGTATCCTACGTTATTAGTAAGTGGAAACTGGTAGTAGTAGTTCCGAGGGAGATTGTGTATATACCTAAGAGGGCAATAAAATGAGCTTGGATAATTTAATTGGAAAGCGACCTAAGAGTGTTACATTACGGCCGCTACGTTTTAACTATTGTGCGTATCGAATCACTTTAGAAGTCATAGTCTTGACCTTTAGATCCAAAGGGGGTTAAAAATCCATGGATGGAACTCCATTGAGCCAGCTTTTATGGAGATTGTCTGGAGTCTACGGAAGGCCCCATAGTTTCCCCATCACTCAGCCATATACACTATTTAAGTGTCCTATATTACTACCTAATGGAATTGGTGCCATAGAATGTACTATATCAATGCATCAGATACGCTTTGATAGTAATGCACGACAAATGCTTGCGATCGGTAAACTAGTGGGTAGAAGTTACATCACGATGCAATGTGGAGAGGACGGTAGCGTGTAGGAGACTCCATAAGGTGGAGTCGTCGCTCCGAATAGATTTATACACTAGAACGCCATCACATGATTGCGGGAAGCTCCTGTGAATGCCGCCTACAGTACTCGGTGGATAAATGTGGGGCCACATCAAAGGACCGATAATGCCAATGGCCATATTAAGATATCTTCTATCAAGACCACTTAACACTAATAATCCCTTTATAAAAGAAGAGGGAATTCACCCCTGTTTTAGAAGTTAGAATCGACCGTCCTCGACAGCATCAACTTCCCTGTGACATCAGCGTCTGTATTTTCGCATCCGTTTCTCCTGGTCCATCTCAGTCCCCACCTCCATCTCCGCCTCCGCCTCCGCCTCCGCCTCCACCCCCATGTCCTCCCGAATCTCCACCATAATCTCCTCCACCGCCATCACCGCCCGAACTAACATATCCTCCAGTGGCTGCACCTTGGGTGCGTGATTGCAGCGGGACCGAGTTTTTCTTGGGCTTGGAGCTGAAATAGCCCATGGTGAAGGTTCTTTGTGGAGACTCATATCCAAATAGAACAATTGGGTCGCAAATGTGAACAATGGGAGTCGGTGTTGTACGGACCGTGCGAAGATCGAGAGCGACTGGTAGACGGGTTGCAATTCAATCAACTCAACTCAACTGAGGTTTTAAATTGATTGAATTGAAAACTTTGTAAGCAGAGAGCTCAGTTGATTGAATTGATTGAATCAATATTGAAGTCTTGGCAACCAGTTCAACTGAGTTCAACTGGTGTAGTAGTCAGCAACTACTGTATCACGAGTTCTTGGCATAGAGTTGATGCAGGACGACCTACCTAGCGACGCCTAAATCACTTCCTACTGTCCTTCCTGTCGCCCGGCTCTCAATATAGGTCTATCACGAGTCTTGGCATGATGTTGACTCACCTTCCCGCCCGGGCGGCGATATGACGGGTGTAAACAACGGGCGATGCTCGGGTAAACTATTTTTGGTGGGCGAGACTAAGAAAAATAAGGTTTAGAGCATTGCTCGATGTGAACTCTAGCAATATTTTCTATATAATATTAAAGCTTCAATATTCTTCAATCAACTCAACTCAATCGGAGCCTCCAAATTGATAGAATTGCCAAGCCAGCGAACTCTCAGTTGGTTGAATTGATTGAGTCTTGGCACCCAAACTCAACTCAATATTGAAGTCTCGTTGATTGATTTGCAACCCTGATTACTCTTGTTAATTATTGCGTGATTCTGTTCTCTACGGTACTATATGTTTCGCTAATCGAGAGGCGATTCAGCATCGAATTGTCAGGTTACGATAATGGGAAAGGGATGATTTGGAATCGGTGCTCGCGAGAATATGTCGATCATCTGGAGGAAGTTCCCTTCCCTTAGGATCCTACCAGCAACTCCAATACCAGCCGTACCTTTAATAAAGCATAATCATAACACTAACTAATTAGAAAGTCCCGTACCCAGCTAAAGGTGATATTACAGCAATGCGTGCGGTCAGGATTTGCGCAAAGGCAAGATCAGCAAATTGATTAGATGGTTGGAGCAGCGGCATAACGATATCACGAGAACGTAATCTGCTTCCTTCCTTGAAGAACATTTCCCACCCGCTGCTGTACCTTCTCAAACCTCATAAAGGCACATGCCTCACTCTCTAGATGGTTAAATAATCCAGCGAGCGTAACAAACTCCTTCCCACACTTGGCTTTCGAATTCGGGCAACGATACACCTTCTGCTTGTGTGCTGGGGAATTAAGATGCGCGTTTAGAGCATTGACGGTGTTGAAATTGTTGTGGCACAAATAGCACTCCCAATAAGAGCCGTTGAATGCACGCTTGGTAGCTGAGTATTTGATGTTTTCGTCCTGGTGCCATTCAATCTGCTTCTTGGTAATGGTACCGTGCGGGTCACGCTCGCGAACCATACTGAGTATACTATCACGATTAAGCCCAGAGGCACGAGGGCATGAACCTGTCTCGAGGTGGTGAGTGAGGCCACTGGCGGACGTGTATTTGTCCTTGCAGAAGGGGCATGAGACGTTGGTGCCGCGGTGAATCTTTGAGTTGAGGTGCTGTAGTTAGGCTTGTAAGCATTGAATACACACCCGGGCTTGGGAAGTCTCACCATCTTCAAGTTGTTCTCGTTCTGAAACCGCACCCCACAGTCTTTACAATAGGCCTTGTAGTGAGCATGCTTCTCCATGTGCTGATTCGCTGCGTTATGCGTGCGGAACTTCAAGTTGCACGTTTCGCATGGTATCTTCGGCGCCCAATGTCCCAAGTCATTCATATGCTGATCCGCTGCGTTCTGGGTGTGGAACTTCTTCCCGCATGTTTCACAAGGGATCTTAGGTGTCCAATGTCCAACAGCCGTCATGTGCTGGTTCGCTGCCATTTGAGAGCGAAACTCCCTAATGCAAGTCTCGCATTCGAAGACTGGGGCCCAATGATCTAAGTCGTTCATGTGTTGATTACAAGCACGCTGGGTACGAAAGGTACGAGTGCAGGTTTCGCATTCGGGCCAGTGGTTACAGTCATCCATGTGCTCCTCGCACTCATCTTGCCAGTCGAATGTGGCCGTGCAGGTCTCGCACTCGTATTCGTACATTTTGGACAGTGGGTATCAAGGTGATGGCGCCTAATCGAAGAGGAGTGAGGACGATGCGGGGTGTAGTTATGGGAGGGGGTGCAGCTCGCAGGGGTCACGGAAAAGTTGAACGGGGTCACCGATGGGGTCGGCGAAAGCTGAACGGGGTCACCAATGGAGCGCCGGAAAAAGGTTAGCGGGGTTACACTTTTAGCCATATAGAACGCGCATTGGTAGCTATATTTAACTTAAGCAACCGTATAAACCAAAATATCTAGGGTATATGCTATGTATACGCACACAGGCACTTGGATATATATACGCGAATTTATACATATCTTGCTATACTAATAATAAGTGAAAACTATACTGAGGCAAATGAGAGCATAGTAGGATAGTTAAACGGCCTACTAGTTAGTATGGATAACTATATGCTACGCATATAGTAAGTATATATAGGTATTCTAAAGCGTACCTAATATTAAATACAAAGATAATAGTTCTTAAGATGATATAATCAGTAGGGAGAGTATTAAAGATAAGGAGAATAAGGAGAATAAGGAGAATAAGGAAAATAAGGAGGGTAAGGAGGGCGAGGGCTAAGATAGTATGTAATAGCGGCTTCCATTTTATATGGGTCTCTCTAAGGTAACACTATATATGACTTTATATATATGCTATGCATATGCTTAGAATAGCTAGGGTATACTCTAAGACTATAGAGCACTTGTTAGCTTTAATAGTAAGCATTAAGTTATTATCTAAGAGGCAATAGACTATATTATAATGCTAGAATATCTAGCAACTAGAAAAGAAGGAATTGCATATTTTATCTATAAAGCAATACCTCTGCTGTCTATAGATGTAGATAAAAAAATAGTATGTAAGGTTATTAATTAATATATGTTAAAGGTAAGCAATATATATGTAGAGTATATGCTATACTTATATATCTAGTAGATTTAATTCTTATTTTATTAAACTGGTAACCCTAAGATTATATAACTATAGCTTCTTAGAGAAAATAATAATTGGGAGAATAGAAAAGTATTTTATTAAGCATTTAAATGTAGCGGTATTAGACACTGCGAGTACGCCTATAAGGATATGCTAAGTATATACTTAGTATATAATAGGGTTAAGCCTAAATTAACTAATAACTTTTAAAAGCGTAGTAGTCGTCTATACTAGGCAGTAGAGATTAATAAAAAGCTTAAATAAAGTATAGAGAGGTAAGTATTATCTATATATGTTAGGTATATACTTATAATATATAGCTACTACCATAGTGTTCTATAATTATAGCGGCAGTGTATCCACCCTAGTATATAAGAATGTGTATATAGTGAAAGCAGACTAATAATGTTTTTTCGGTATAAAGTACGTATATAGCCCATATATGGTCCGTATATACGCGATATATGCTTATTATATATAGGTAGAGTTTATTGGTTATTCTAGCAGCAGTAATACTAAACTATAGTATACTACCTGGCCTTTATTATTAACAACTGCCTAGGTAGATATTTAATACCTTTGTTTACTTGTTAAATATGGAGTTTAGGAAGTTAAATAAGAATATACCTATATTGGATATACAACGTTAAAGCGAAAATATTGTGGTATATAATGTATACGTTGTGTATATACTATATATATACTAAGTCTACATAGGATTTAACCACCCACAAGGCTAAGGTAGAGTAGTGGGCTGAATATATAGTGCATAGTTAGATTGCTATATTCCTATTAATATGGCACGGTATCTTTATATTTGCCTTATTATACGGAATTCTTATATACATTATCCACTGTATTTAATAAAGCTACTAGTTAACCTTGCTAATAATATAGTTAAAGCAATAAAGTAGGTGGATGTCCTAAGCCTTACTATATATATGCTCCGTATATATATAGTATATATAAATAAAACTACTTACTATTTTATAGGTCAATTTATCCTATTGCCGCAGTACTATATTTTATATAAGAAGTATAGGACGCAGACACTACGTGCGGTATATAGTAGTCTTAATATTAAGGATTAAATTACTGCTCTAATTTAAAAGGAAAGGCTACTATAGTTCCTAGAGGGGACGGTATATATAGGTAAGTATAGGTTAAACACACGCCAAGTATATAAAGAGGCTAAGCGTAGTAGGTATACTACGTAAGTTCTCTATTAATTAATATAAAGAGAACACTAAGTAATGGATTTAGGTAATTTATAACTTTAATAATAAGTATTTCCTTATTATATACTATATATATGCGCAAGCTAAGGCATTTTAACGCGTAATATATATTGAAATAAACCTATTATTTAAGATAGTTTAAGGCAAAATAAATATATTCTTAATTGTAGGATGGGACGAGAATTCCAAATATATATATACCCTATACCATATATATGCTATGCATAAGCTAAACACTTACAATAGGAATTAAGGTTTAGGTATACGCCTTTCTTAACCTAGAAATATATGCTGCGTACATAAAGATATTTTAGCTAGTATTTAAGGTTTTAGGTAATACTATTTAATTATCTATATAATTTACGCATATCTACGGAACTGGACTTCGCACTGCTATAGTTAATACATATAAGAAACAAGCTGGCGGTAAGTATACGTTCTATATACGCTTTATATATGCTCTATATATACTTTATATATACTTATAATATATAGGCTTTAGAGATTACCTATATACAATTAACCTATCCCATGAATAGGATGAACACCTTTAGTACATACTTATATTCTACCTAGTATATATTAAACGAAACTTTATAAAGCGCTTTCCAACTCATAAAGTAAGATATATTATAGAGCAGATATAGGAAGTAGAGATAGAGCAGAAACTAATAGTGCGTATATAAAGTATATGCATACTATATCTGGAGCTTACGTCTTAGATAAATAATAAAAAGAAAATATAGATACTAGCTAAGCTTATAAAGGAAAAGTTAAAGGTCCCTTATAAGTGGTAGGTATATACACGGAAGCATACTAGACTTAGTAAAAGTAATTACTTTTAAGATAATAACTTTACTGGTTAAAAATTATACGTGCTTACTATAGTACTCCAGTAAAGGTATACGCTCTGTATATACACTATATATTCTAATATTTTAGTATAGGCTTAAACTCCGTATATAAGAAATATTTAATCTATAAGAGCTATATAAAGAAACGGGAATAGATAATATATGGAAAAATTATAGTAACTTAAAGCGGATAGTAGTATAGCTATAGAAACAATGTATGTATATATACTATATATATAAAGTATATACTAAGCTTAAGCAGCGTAAAAGTAGCAAAAATTAGCTAAACGGCGAGCTAGAAATCCTAGGCTTAATCTTCCTTAGAATCCTTAGAACCTATTTAATACCCCTAGGCCTACTATATCTAGTGGCCAGATTATCTCACAGATAAGTACAGTAGATAATAATATTACATTAGTATTAGATACGTTGCGCGTATCCACCATATATATAGTGGAGATGCTACTACTACTATTGCGAAGTTAAACACCCCGGACTATGGGTAAGAGGCATAGGTCTTACCTATCTATAGAGGAGCTAGAAAAGGAGGCATATACACTATATATAGAAAATATGGAGTAATAAATTAACAAATTAAAATAAGCTAAAGACGTATATAATAGAGCAAAAGAACTAGTAGAGCTTAAGAAGTAGGCATAGAAATATGGTATTAGTATATAGGGCGTATATACATGGTATATATATAGAAAGTATTACGTAGAGTTCTATAATAAATAAAGAATTAATTAATATAGGCCTTCCGCCCTACGCCCTATGTTAGGCATATACCTAGCCTATCTACCGAATAAACCCTACCAAAACTCCGATAATGCGTTCTGCACGCTGCGTATGCAGCGTATAGGCCTAGCATATACCAGGACTTATAGTTTAATACTTAGGTGAGTATGGTGGGTTAAATAGCGAGTTCTACCCGTGGCTTATATAGAGCATAAGTATAATGTATATAATGGAAGGAACCAAATTTACTAGAGCTTTTACCTCTGCTATAACGGCCCGTTGTCTTTCTACTCGCTAGTGCTAAATATTAGCTGTGTATATATAGGGAATATACAAGGCAAGCTTACCCCTTTAGCAGCAGGTGGATAGTAAAGGGGACTCCTTACAGTTGCCTAGTGGGGTTAGGCCGCGCTATGTATATAGTTAGCGTATGCTAAATATATATAGGTGAAATACTAACCCTGCGTTTTAAGCTAGTAGAGGGGGTAGATAAACTAACGCGCTGTTTCTTTCTTATTAGCATACGCCTAGTATAAGCACGTGTTAACCTATGGTTAGTAGAAGACATTGTGGGTTTACATATATAAAGTGTATACGCGTATAAGCTAGCAATATAACCAAGTAGTGGTTTTAGTAATGTATGTGCGGGGCCTATATAAAGTTGGACTTTGCCAGTCTCTTAGATATAGAGATAAGCGTTTGTTTCCAAATCAGGTAGTAGCCCTAGTAGTAGCCGTACTTATTCCTCCTACACGCTACCCTTAGGCCTATAAGTACCCTTAGGTCTAAAATCAAACTTAGGGGGAATAAGTATATAAATAAATAGATAGATAGATAGATATATTAGGGTATAACGTGTATATGTAAAAGCGAAACTAATGCTCTTACCTCGCAATGGAATTGCCTGCTAAATTAGGCGGCAAACCCCTAGTCCTAGGCACTGCATCCAGTTAGCTTAGGCTAGATATATACTAGGTATAGGGTAAGCATACGCGAATAGAGTATAGGCATTTGTATACTCTAAAATTCTTAACCCCAAAGGGCTACGGCTATGTGCAGTATTAGTACTGCATATATATTGTATATGCATAACCTACCTAGGCTTATGCAGGTATCTGGCATCCTACTAGCTACTAAAGAGAACGAAACGCTTTAGAGCGCTATATTATATTAGCATTACATATGCGTAGCATATACTGGGCATATACTTCTCCCCTATAATTAACTCCGCAGCTAACATATTAGTGGTAGGAGGGTTAGTTACTATATATGGTAAGTATATACCTCCGCTAAACTGTATAGTAATACTTACAGGCACCGCTGTGCTCGTTGCGGATATAGCGGCAGTACTACAACTATATTAGTGGAAGACGCAGATGCTGTGCATATATAGAATATACGCTTAGCTAGGCCGTAAAGACCCAGCCGCACATCTGCGTGCTATTTACTGCAATGTCGCAGCTATATTTATTATTAGCATATGCTATATATAAGGTATGGATATGCGACCTATACTATAGAGTTAATAGCAGACAGGATGGAGGTAGGATTAGGTAGATTTAGTTTACGCTTAGTATATACATACTCTTTATATAGAGCCTTTCTGGCACCTACTTGTGTTGTCCTAGACCATCACAGCTAGGGCTGCATAAGGTTAGTATATGCTATGGGTATACAGCTCTAAATTTACATACGCCTTCCACCTACTACAGCTACTACGGCGTATACTTTATCTACTATAAGTATATACCTTATATGCGCGTTCTCTATAACTAACCTAGTATCACCTAGTTGGGATTAGGGTTAGGGATCGGGCCTATATACTTCTATTAGTATATGCTTCTTCTAGGTATATACAAAGTATATACTTACTATAGTAGTACCTAAAGGCGCTAGGGTTAGTGGCACTGGCCACCTACGCATTGTTAAAGTCTGTAATTATAAGATTGCTTATAGTAAGCATAGGCAGAGTATATGCTAGAGCGAAATTAAGATGTTAATATTACCCTAGCCAGATATTAGCATATGCAGCGCTTATATATAGGCTATATAGTACATACTCGTGGCGTATACTGTGGTGTTATAGAGAGGTTCTAGTGCGACCACTATTGTTATGGATATGTAACGCGTATATACGGGCCATATTTTAATAACTTAGCTCGCCTTAGTAGCTAGTAGGATGTATATACCCCGCATATACAATCTACACATTCTACAATATTTACGATTTATTAAATACTGCGATTTAAAAATAAAAAAAATTATTTTATATATGCGCTGCATATGCAGAAACTAAGCGGGGTCAGAAGCTGAGTAAGGTCAGAAAGGTTGTGACCCCGTTTAACTTTGTAACCCCCCTGAGTTTTTCCGTAACCCCCCTAAGCTATAAGCCCGTTATGGGAGATGAAGTGCTTGCCAAGCGAAGGCGTAGATGTCTTACGGGTTCTCCCCACTCTATATACGGTCCCACTTAATGCACGGCTAAACCCTAAAAAATACCAAAATACGTGTTTTTTAAATGCTTATAGCTTAATAATAACTATAGTTATATTTATATTTATATTTAAATATCTAATAGGGGTACAGTTATAAAAGGCTAAAGTTGGTAGATTTTAGTGTGGCTCGACCCCGCGCAAATAATGTTTATTAGTGTCTTGGGAACACTAAACATATATATTAAGATTTGACCTTCTGGTGGCGTAGGGAGGCTAGGTGCCAGCCTCCTACTATTGTATTATATAGCTACTAGCCCTCTAAGATTGGAGGGATATGAATCTAATTAATATAATTATATTTTAATAGGTTATAAGCCTAGATTATGCAAACTAAATAAGCTAAGTCTTATAATACCTTATAATTAAGATATATAATCTACTAAGATATACTTTAGAGGAACTTTATGGTTTTATAGCTATCTTCCGCTACGCATTTCTGTAATATATATATACTACCTAAAACCTATTGTTATAAGAAATATAGTAAAAAGGAGGCATAAAAGGATTCTTAAGGAGGCTAGGCGCTAAGACGCTAAAAACCCAACCTCTAAATTTCTTTAAAACCTATTAAACCCCTATACCAACCTTCTATTTACTAGGCAACCGTGCTTCCAAACTTAAGATAACTATATATTCTAATTAAAAACCACTATAATAGTAAAGAAATTAACTCCTTAATAATTACGCTAAAGACCTAGAAGGCCAGTTCTATACCAACTAAGACCTTAACCCTTACAACTAGCACAGTTCCACCGCTTCCTTAATACCTTCCTTTACCCTTATATAGTTAAGGATATTAGCGAAGACAATACCTATATTTTTATAAAAGACTTTAAGGATTAAGACTTTAACCTTAGTATTATACCTATTTACTTTAGTAATTTAGATAACTCTTTAATATCTAATAGTACACTCTCTATAGCTAGTTTAAATAAACTCTTTAGCCTTAAAGTTTAAACCCCTCCTTAATTACCTCCTAAAACCTCTACTATATCTATCCTATTAGATACACCAGAGGATTCCAAAACTATATATAAATCTATTAAATTTAAAGGATTAGAAATACTGGACCCCTCTAGCTCTACTACTAAGGACTTTAGCCCTTTATCTAAAACTTTAGCGGACTTACCTAAACCTCCTAAACCTACTGCCGCTTATACTTTACCTTTACCTATCCCCTCTAAATATCCTAAACCTCCTTCTAGGCCTTAATAACTAAACCTATCCCTAATAAGCCTAAGAACCCTCTACCAGTTTTACTAAGGATATCTATAATTAAGGCAAAGATAAGCTTTACTGCTAAAAAAGGGACTAGAGGGCTAGATAAGATAAGAAAGCTAGAATCTACTATAGAATGGATAGAGTTTATTAAATAGATACGCCTCTACTTATTAATAAATAGATATAGGGATCTACTTAAACGGAACGCAAAAAGACTAGAATAAGGGGCCCTATTAGAGACAGTATATAAAACCAAATTAGACACCTAGCTTAATAAATAGAAACGAGCGTACAGAATTATCCGAAGCAGACTTGGTTATAATGCTATAAAAAAAGTTAAAGAAATTAAAAATATAGATAAGATTCTTACTAAGCTATAAAAACGTTTTCGCCCAATAGGAAGTGTAGTCTACTAATACCTTAAAAGGCGTTACTAGGAAGTTACCCTAGATACCTATAAGGGGGTAATAAACTATGTGGAAAAGCTATAAGAAGTATAAATAGAGATTATGGAGCTTAACTCCAACTATATAATTAGTAAAATCTCCCTAGTTAGTAAATTCCTAATAGGACTTAGCCTAGATTATAATATATTCCTAACCTCCTTCTACTAAAAATATTCCTTTCTACTAGAATAAAATAAAAAGAATAAGATTATAAAAGTAGCTATAATATTTAATAAAGCTGTATAAGTGGTAGAAAGGGAAGAATATAATATAAAGGGATAGGAAGATAATAAGACTGCCCTATTAGTAATCTTCTAAAATACCTAAAAGATAAAGGGTTGTAAGCACTGCTATAAGCTTTATTATATAAAGGATAAGTATTAAAAACTACACCTAAACCTTAGAAGAAAGCACCTTAAGAAAAAGTATAAGGAAAGAAAAAAGAAATAAAGTAATTTCTATAATAAGGAGAACAAGAAACCTAAGGGTAGGAATAATAAACCTATAAAAGAAAATGAAATTGAACTAATAGCAGGACTAAGCTACTCTATATTAGATAGTATAGAAAGCATTTACCTTATAGCAGCTAATATAGATATAAACCTTACAGCAACCTTCTTCCTTAATTCTGGCTGTTCCTATTATTCCGGCTGCCGGAAAGAAGACTTTATAGAGCTATAAAGCTATATTAATAAACCACTAAGGGGCTTTATAGGAGCGTAAGTAATACTAGAAGTAATTAGGACTATAAAACTATTTTGCCTTATTAATAACAAAAATGTGGACTTATACCTATATAATATTCTCTATATTCTAAAAGGGGGTGTTAATCTAATTTCTATATTAAAGCTATGGGTAAAAGGAGTAAAAATAAGTTTTAATAATAATAATATAACTATTACTGTAAAGGGAACAAAATTTAAAGCATCCTTACTTTATAGCCTATATGCTTTTAATATCTAATAGTTAGAACAACCCCTAGGACTAACCGCCTATATAGTTACTACTATATAGCATAAAATCTAGTATAAAAGAATAGGTTACCTAGGGGAGCAAAATTTATAAAGACTTAAAATAATGTTAATAGGAATGGACCTACCTTTAAATAACTGTATATATGTTCTATGTATCTAAGGACAAATAAAAGAGAAACTATATAAAAAGAAGTTTAAACCAGGAACTTATCCACTTAAATTTATTTATACTAATATTGCTAGCCCTTTTTCTATTATAGGCTATAACTAAAGCTAATACAGGGTTATATTTCTTAATAACTATACGCAAATAGCTGAAGCCTACCCTATTGCTAAGAGAAGTAAGTTCTTCCATTATTTCCAACGTTTTATAGAAAAATACTCCCAACCTAAATGCCGCTGTTAACATATTAGACTTAACTAGGAAGGAGAAAACCGTTTAGATAAATTCTATATCTTCTATATAGATAGGGGAATTAACGTTAAAGTTATAGTAATGGAATAGTACTAATAGAATAGAGCCGCTGGACGCTTAAATAGAATCCTAATAGATAAACTTTACCCTATACTACTAAACGCAAATCTATATAAAAAATGGTGGCTAGAGATATTTATCTCTATTATAAAAATCCATAACTATAGCCCTAGCGCCTATATTAGTAAAACACCTTATAAAGCCTAGTATGGTAATAAGCCAGACCTATCCTTTATTTAAGTACTAGGATATAACTACCTAGTACTAAAACCTAAAAAGAAATAGCGAAAACTTGCTAATATAAAAATAATGTTATGCAAACTCCTTAGTTTTAAAGGAAGTTAGAACTACTGTGTCCTAATAGAAAATAGCACAATTACTTGCTCTGTAAATATTATATTTATAAAAAAAAGACCCTATCTAGGCGCCCTAAGTACTAAAGGGGAGATATAAAAACAGTTGAATAAGTAACTAGCTAAAGACCCTATAGGTCCTAGTAGGGTTCCTAAATAACTAAGAGTGCCTTATATAGAAGATTCATACCCTATTAATAGGGAAGATAAAATTTAATAGATAATAAGTTACTGTTAAAATGTTAGTCATGTGACGTGGTCACGAGACCACGAAGCGAGACTAGCTAACCTAACCTTGGAGCAACCCCTTACTTCTAGACTATTAATAACTACCAACTTCAATACTGCATACATATCGTAACATAGTGATATTCGTGCACGTTGATAAAGTAAGTATACCGACACTAATTAGTAGACGTATAGATTAGGAAATACGCAATAAGCTAGAGCTTAAGAACCGTACTGGAAACAGTACACGGATCGCCTAGCCTTATCTATTTTAGTTAAAGGAGAAAGCTATATTACCCTTAAAGCTTAAGACTATGTATCAGCTTAACTGCTAACGCGTTAGATTGCCTAGAGAATTGTATTTTTACTTAGAGAAGATTATAACCTCCTTTAAGCTTAAGAGAATTTATACTGGCCTTACAGCCAATATAATAGATCGCTGAGAGAATTGTAGTCTTGCTAAGAATACTTTATAGGCCTAACGGCTGTAAAGGACGTATATACCTAAACACCCTTACCTTGACACCCTTACCTCGACACCCTTACCTTGATGACCTTAACCTCGACCTTGACCTCAACCTTAACCTTAATCTTAACCTTAAACTACAACATACACAAGGACCAGTACACTGCTTTGTATAACAAGATAGATCCTAAATGGAAGGAGAGAATTGCCAGATATGGTTATAGGATTAATGTAGCAACTGCCTTAGAGGAAAACCTGGAAGAATATATAGAAACGAAAATCTATAAGTATACATATAAGAACTTTATGGATTATACACTATGGTCGCTATTTCAAGAAGAATTTAAAGGCTTTACCATTAAGGACTTTAGAAAGATACGCTCTGTTACTAGAGCAAAGCTCCATACTTACCTACTCTAAAGAGGAGTATATGTTGCTATACATAGCAACAGATACCCACTTTATAAGGTTCTATATAATGTCCTTATAGAAGAGGAACCTTATAAATGGACAGATAAGGAAATCACAGGAGCTCTTAAGGAAGTTAGCCCTATAATTATAGTGGCACTATAAGAACAACTTAACTTAACATAAATAGCTTTAATATTAAATTAAGCTATAACCCCGTTAGTTATAACCTCTTTAGTTCCTACAACCCCCCCCCCCAGTAGCCCACTACCTTCCTATATAGTACTGATGCCTATAACCTATTAACTACCTCCACTACCTCTAACGCCTGTAATTCAGCCTATAGCTATAGCTATAATACCTAGAACGTAAATACCTACCCCTACAACACCCTAACTAGCTGTTATATCTATATCCCAGCAAACTGTACCAACTGCTACCTAACAGTAAGCTGCACCTACCTTAACCTAGGATTAACTACTTACCCTCCTTACTTAACTCCTATAGACGCAGAATTAGCAATTATTGCTTATGGCAACTGCCTCTACCCTCCCTCTAGTAACTGCTTTTACCTTACCTAGTACTCCTCCTGCCTAGTATCTTTACCCTAGTACTGCCAATATTAACCCTACTATACACCTGCCTATGTACAGCAAAGAGGCAGCTACTATTGCTAAGATCTACACGGACGACCAGAAGTACAATAGAGTGAGTAATAGCTCTAACTTTAAGTTAACTATCTTCTATAATATCTATAAGAGAGCTGGTCTACCTTCTAAAGGCTATATAACTATATTCCCAACTATGCTAAAGGGACTTACTTAGGATTACTACTATAATAGCAGCCTTTTAACTAGATTATTTACTAAGGCATATAACCACATGCGTTACTTCTTTAAAGGACTAGAGTACTATTAGAGAAATCTTACTAAATAGAACGCTACTAACTTCTAAGGAATTATTAACAAGAACCCTAATAAGCAAATCTATTAGAGTTTCCAACTACTCCTTAATAAGCTCCTAAAATATTACTATAGATTATATCTAGAGTTTTATATAGACCTCTTCCTTACAAATAAGCTAGTTACCACTTGCTAAGGAGTACCAGCATGCCATATCGCCATTTCCAACCCTTCTAAAAACCTCTCCTAGTTAATTAGCAAGTTGCAATCTTCTATAGTTATATAGGAGAAGGAATACCCTTCCTAGGCCTTAATAAGACCGTCTTAAGGAGCCTACTTTACGGATCGCATATACCGCCATAACATCTGTAACAACTATAACCGAACCCGCTCCTATAGACAAAATACTGTTAGATCTATAAAGGCTAAGTACTACGTTTGCTAAAAGGAGACCTGCCGCTTATAGAAATATATAGAGGAGGAGCGGAACCGTTCTAGAGATAAGTACAAAAGACATTTTAACAATAATAAGGGCCGTAATAGTAACTTTAAAGAACGCTTTAGACAATATACTATCTACTATAAAGGAGATAATAATAATAGGTATAATAAGACTTTTAAAGCTCTTGTGCTAGATATAGACGCTAATAAAAACACTAATAATAATAACAGCAAGGAAGAATTAGAAGACCCTAATAGCTACTACCTTATATTATTTAGGACTCTTACTATAGATAAAGCAACCTCTATAAGTATAGAACTAGCCAATAAGGCTTATACTTACTTACTTACTACAACCTCTATAGAACCTACTACGGAAACTAACCTATTTAACTATAACATAATAACCGCCGCTTTACGCTATACTTCCATAGTATTTATAGGAATTATGATTAATACTAGTGCGTTAAAGAAGTCTATGGCCGGTTATAAATAATTTTAGGCACTATAGAACGCGGACTAATTTATAAAACTTAATACCTCAACTAAAGGACAAGTTAACGTGCAGTTTAGTATTAGAATTGCTACCTCTATTAAAACTACAGATGTTATTACCCCTATAGGCAAGATACAGTTTTATATTATCTATACAGATACCCCCTTCTTGCTCTATTTAGTGGATATAGATAGACTCTAAATCTACTACAACAACCTTAGAAACGTTATTATCACTCACACTAAAAAAGTACCAGTAGTGCGATAGTTTGGCCACCTATTTCTCCTATAGAGCTTATTACTACAGTTATATTTATCTAAATTCTTTAACGCGAACCCCTGCTACTTAACAGATATAGAGCTACGGCACCTATATCGTTGATTTAGATATCCCTTAGTTAAGAGATTATAAAAGCTACTCTATTATACTGGCCATAAAACTAATAGAATGGCTATTAAGCATCTAACTAAGTTCTACTACTACTATTAAAAGTTTAGCAAATTACTAGGCAGATTCTACTTTACCCTATAAGGCGACGTTAATTTTAACTATAATATTATTGTTAACATTATGTATATTAGCGGATTACCCCTCCTATATATTATTAATAAAGGAACGCGATTCTAAGCTAGTAGATAGCTATAAGATATTAGCGCTAAATATATATAGGACGTTCTATGGATATGCTGGATTAATATTTACCTAGGGCCACTAGACCTAATTACCTACGACATCAGAAAGAACTTCGTTAGCAAGGAATTTAAGTAATATGCTATTACTATAGGAATTAGTATAAAGGGAGTACTAGTTAAAGCATATAACTCCATTAGAATAGTAGAGCGCTACTATAGTTTATTATAGTGAGCCTACCAGATTATTATAACTGAAATCCCTAAAATTAATAAGGAGATAGGACTCTAAATAGTGTTTAAAGTAATTAACGATTTAGCTAGCCCTAAAGGACTAGTTCCTATACTTTTAGTCTTTAGAGCCTACCCCTAAATGGTTAAATCCGATGCACTATCCCCTATGGTTATATAACGCGCTGCTGCAATTAAAAAGGCTATAGCAGAGATACAGAAGCTGCGAGCTAAACAATAGATTGCTAATATGCTAAATATGCGAAACGGACCTAATACTAATACGATTTATAATCTCCCACTAAATTCACCCGTTTTAGTCTAGAGAGAAGGAAACACTGGCTAAAGCGGCTATTAAAATAGGCCATTTACCTTGCTTACTGTTAAGGGTGAAATATGCACTGTTAAGCTGTCTAGCGGACCTACAGCCTTTTAATCTACGGTTGTAAAACCCTACCTTTAAGTAACTAAATTGTAGGAGCAAATTGTTGGACTAGAATTACCACCTAAACCTCTGCTTAGGTTAGTCCTTTCTAAGACTATCTTAAAGAGACCTACTAAGGCTTAGTAATAACCCCCAAAATAAGGCAGAGGACGCCCTTGCAAATACCCTCTATTTATAGCTATAGCTAATATTACTATCTACCTACAGGATAACAGTTAATTTAGTACTTAATTTAGCGCCTTCTAATAGAAGGAGCTTACCGGCCTACTTAAGAAGGGAGTTTTTAAGATTGTAAGACTTACGGATATACCATAAGGCGTATAACTCTTTAATTCACGATTTGTTAATAAAATTAAGAATAAGGAAACTAATAAGGCCTTTAAGAAATCCTAACTAGTTATATAAGCTTATAATAACTTAAAAAAGGAACTAGTTCTTACCTAATTACTAACCATTTAATAAGTCAGCTAATAACTAATTCTCTATATTGCCGCTATAAAGCTTCTATAGGCATAACTTTACCTCCAAGACATTTTATAGGCCTATATATAATTAACTACTATACTAAATTAAGAGTTCTATATATAACCTTTATATAAGCTAATTAAGCAACTTAGGATTAATAAGGCCTCTGTTTTAAAGGTTGTAAAACTACTTTATAGAGTACCAGAAGCTAGTAACCACTAATTTAAGATATATTACTTGCATTATATCTAATAGTTGTATATAGACTAGTTTATGTATGACCCCTATCTCCTACAGAGCAACGAACCCTTTAGCATTATAGGCCTATAAACCACTAATACCCTATTCCTGGCAGATAAGACCTTTATAAACGCAAAGTAAAACAAGCTATATAAGGCCAAGTTTATAGCCAAGGAACGGGAATAACTTACTATTAATACACCTATTAGGTTTAATGGTGGAGTTATTTAGCTACTAACTAACGGGAGTATTACGCTTACTTAGGAACGACAATATATAAACCTTAGTATAATTAGCACTAAACTTGCCACAAGTATGGGATTAAGAGGAGCTATAAGAACCTTAACCCTAAAGGACCAGTATATTGCTTAACATACTAAAGGTGTATATATCGCCTTAGTTTGCCAGCCAGAAGCCTTATTTAATTTATCCTTTACTGCCTAGGTAATTAACCCTAATAAAGAAGACACAAAACAGTTAAATAAGCATTTAAACTGGCAAATTGAGAATGCTAATAGAGGCCTTAAGTTTGTTAAGTTAGATATTAAAACCCTATAGCTACTGGTATTTACGGACGCGTTATTTACCAACAATAAGGACCTCTCTTTGTAGATTAGCTATGTTATTATACTAGCTAATACTATAAAGAAGGCCAATATTGTCCATTAGAGCTTAGTTAAGTGTAAAAGAGTTACTTAGAGCATACTAGCTTCTAAACTCTACGGTATAGCCTATGGCTTTAATATCGGCGTTGCGATTAAGTCTATAGTAGATAAGATCCTACAAATTAACCTTTTACTTATGCTTTGTACTAACTCTAAGTCCTTATATAACTGTCTAGTATAACTTAGAACTACCTAAGAAAAACGCCTAATAATTAACGTAATGTGCCTCCGGCAAGCCTACGAATGAAAACAAATTATAGAGGTAAAATGGATTAACGGAGAGGCCAACCCTGCCGACGCTATAATAAAGGGAAAACCCTACGCGGCTCTTTAATGGCTTATTAATACGAACTGAATTGACCTATAAGTTATAGGATAGGTTAAATGAACGAACTTAGATTTAGCTTAGTATTATATAACTAATTATAACAGTATAGACCCTAAATTTAACTAGCCAATCAGGATTTTCTATCCCCAGGATGGAAAATCGCTATTAGCTTACTTACTACTAGCGCCTTAGCGGCCCTCGCGATATGTTAACCTGCTACCCCTAACAATTCTTCTTTTTCTCCTTATTGCGTATTAATTAGATCTCTAGCTATTGCGTATACGCTACAAATAGTCTAGAAGTAGACTTAACTTTGGAGTATAGATTAGCCTTCTTTTTAGAGTTGCTCTAGTGTTAGAATGTTAGTTATGTGACGTGGTTACAAGACCACGAAGCGAGACTAGTTAACCTAACCTTGGAGCAACCCCTTACTTCTAGACTATTAATAACTACTAACTTCAACACCGCATACGTATCGCAATATAGTGATATTCGTGCATGTTGATAAAGTAAGTATACCGACAGTTACTAGCCTGGCTATAAAATCTTAAATCTTCTAAAACCTTTAAAGAGGAAAATAATAGTAAGATATTTTAAAGGAGGCGTAATGTATTTATAAGCCCCTTAACTACTACTAGCAGTAGAACACTAGAAAGAAATAATAAGATAGACCTATAAAATATAGGTAAATTGTTAAACTAAACTAATCCTAATCCTAATAATAGGGAACTACTATCTAAAACAGAGAATGTATATTTAGTACCTAGTAAGACACTTTAAAGCCACCCTAAGTTACAAATATTAATAAGAGTAACAAAAGGCCAATACTTAGAGGACTTAATAAGGAGGTATATATTTGTTATAGCACTTCTAGAAGTAGCAAAAGCCATAACTAAGCCTTTTAAACCAAAAACACTATTATAAACTAGGGCTGATATCTCTTAAAAATAATAGTTTGTAGCCATAAAGGATAAATATAAGTCCCTACTTAATAATATTATATAGATTCTAGTTGATCCTCCCCTAAACAAACAAGTCTTATAAGGGAAATGGGTCTATAAGCTTAAAAGAGGACTAAATAGTGAAATACTATAGTATAAAGCCCGCTGGGTTATACACGGATTTAAACAATAAGAAGGCATTAACTATAATAAAATATTTATATTAGTAGTTAAACTAATAAGCTATAAGACAATCTTCGCTATTGCCATAGCCCTTAACCTTAAAATTAAATAAATGGACGTTAAGACGGCCTTCCTCTATAGAGCAATTAATAAAGAAATATATATTAAGTAACTAATAGGGCTAAAAAATGGAATAAAAAGAGTCTGCTAACTAAATAAGGCACTCTATAGACTTAAACAATTGCCATAAATCTAGTATTGCACCCTTATCCTCTTCCTAAAAAGCTTAGGCTTTTTACCCCTTTTATCTAACCTTAGCGTATTTACAAAAGGTCACATTTACCTTATAGTTTATATAGATAACCTATTAATAGTAGGCCCTAATAAAAGCAAAATATAAAAGATTAAAGACGCCCTTAGTAAACGTTTCTAGATAACTAACTTAGGGCCTTATCCCTTGACCCGCTGGCGTCCAGAGCTTATTGATAAGAAAAGGCCCGTGCACAGAACAACAAACACCTAGTTTCAAATATACGCGATAGCCTATATAGATTTTAATGATATAAATATCCATCACCATGTCGTTAAAATACCACTCCAATGATATAGATCTTGTCCAACCTACCCAATATAATGTTTCGAAGAATAAACCCGCTAAAAAACCACCTCTAAAGCCTTGGGATCTGCCTAAATTCGAACCGCTTGCTATTGACGACTAGTGGGACCACGGCGAGCCAAATCTTCCTTCTAATGTTAATTTGGGCAGTCCTTTTAAGCTGTTTAGCTTATTCTTTACTGAGGAATATATGGATAAGATTGTAACCTGGACAAATAAGTTTATAGAGCTCCGCTAAACACCTAAGGAGAAGCAGCTAAAGTACCGCGCTTGGCTATGGAAACCGACATATAGGGCAGAACTATACGCGTACCTTGGCATCCTAATTTATATAGGGCTATACGGCGAACCGATGATAGAGGGGTACTGGAAGAGTTTAGATCTATATAGGGCAGAATATAAGGTTAAAAACGTTATGGGACGGGAGCGCTTTAAGTAACTTAATTGCTACTTTTAAGTTACAAAACCTTGGCTAGACAGTGAAAATAAAGGCAAATTAATATTTGACAGAGTTAAAGACCTTGCTGAGCACCTACGGCTTACTTATTAGCGTCTATATTTACTAGGAACTTATCTCGCTGTTAATAAGACTATTAAGCGCTTTTTAGGGCGTGCTTTTAAAACCGTTACTATTCCGACTAAACCTACACCTAAAGGCTTTAAAATATGGGTTTTAGCTAATGAGGGCTATGTATTAGATTGGATGTGGCACGCCAGAGGTAATATATAAGGCCCAGTCGATTTAGATCCCTCGTTCTTAAAGGAAGGATTTTTAAAGACGTAGGCAGTAGTACTTAACTTCCTTATACAGTGCCACCCGCTTACCGATTTACCTTTCTACCCGCCCTATAAACACACCGTTTGGCTTGATAACCTATTTATAAGTATTAAGCTTTGTACACGACTTCGAGACCTAGGTATAGGATGTGTAGAAACAGTATAAACAACTAAGACGCAGCATAAGAAACAGGGTGGCGAGGAAGGCGATATTTAGGTAGAAGAAACGGCTGCTGGTTAGAGGAAGAGGAAGGTTCTAGTGGAGCAGTTTAGTCGTTAATTGCAGGAGCTTAAGCTTACCTATTTATACTAGATACCATGGGGTGAACTATATAGCGAGCTTTCCAAGGACTATATAGTGATGGAGTTTGCTTAGAAGGACGCTAATATAGTGCTTTTTATAAGTACTGTTTATTCTGGTAAGCTTATTACCTTAATACCAGGACTCTTATACTAATAACGTCATACATCGCCAGGTTAATCCTATGTGGCTACTATACGAAAACGTCCTTTTAGGTCCTCTAGCGCGGCCAGAAAGACGTGCCTTATATTTAGTGATAACGCAGAGCTTAAACTAGAGATTCCTAACTTTATAAACAATTATAATTGCTATATATGCGGTGTTGACGTTACCGACTAGCTGCGCTCATATTATAATACTTAGAGAGTTTATACAAGGATATAGAAGCCACTATTCTACTTCCTATTTGATATAGTGCTTGGCAACAGCTATCTGCTGTCTTCCTATAAGCTGGTTGGCCGCAGAGCCCTTTATTGTAAGAGCCATGCGCAGTTTTACAGAGACCTCCGCAACGCTCTCTTTAAATGCTCTGCTTAATCTGGAAGACCACGCCCGCCAGCTGAGGAAATTTGACGTACTACTAAGCAGATTATATGGTATCCGACGGAGAAACATAATCTAGTAAGGCTATGGGAAAAGAATAAGGCTCGCAACTACTTGGCGTGTATAGAGGCTGGAAGGAAGAGTTAATTAGCGCGTAGAGGAGCTAGGAAATCTCTTAGCAAGATTTTAGTAAATACTACAAGGAAACTTATCGACAGTAAGGACTGGAAGCGGCCGAAGCGTGCGCCAAGAACTCAATTTGGCTGCAGTGTATATAATATCGTTCTATAGGAAAGATAAGTGCTGGCTGCCTTATCTTAAGCGACTTAACACCCTTGATTAAATATATATGGACATTTTATATGGAAATAGTTGAATATTACGAACCTTATATATCTGATCACTAAAAGTTAATCTAGAGCCTCTTATTGGCTAGTTCTTATCGATAACGTCTAGACGCAAATCAGCGGGTTAAGGGATACTTACTACCTAGGAATATTAGTGCGTAGAGATTAACTAACCTGCTCCCTTTAGCTTTACCAAAAAGGGTATATTAAAAAAGTACTATAGGAATTTAACATATAGGAGTATAAACTAGTTATAACTCCTATGGATATTAATAAACTAGAACCCTGTTACGGCGCTAGTAGAAAACGGTGGATCTTAGCAGACGTGGATTATAGTAGACGCGAGTTACGTAACTCGAGGACCGTATAAAATATTAAGCGGCGCTGCTATTCTTCTCCTTCCTTTCTCTAGCTTTGGATCCTTGTTTATAGACTACCAATTATACAGGCTTACGCGTCCCTCTTACTATGCTTATACCTTAATTAACTAAGTCGCTAATATTATCTAAAGCTTAACTACTCTTTCTTCCTAAGAAGGAACTTAAATATATCTATAAAGGACACAGAATAGGACCCTAAGGACATTACCAGGACCATAAGGACAGGACAGACCCCTAAGAACTAAAAAAATATAAATAGAACGCGAAACCTAAGAATAGGACACGCATGGACCAGAACCCCTAGAAAATAAATAAACACTAAAAATTACCTAATACCCCTACTACTATGCCAAGAAATACAGCAGCTGGCAAAGCCGCTGTAGGACCTATAAATACCTCTAATAGTGAAACAGTCGCCGTCTTAACCCCCTAGGAAGAGCTCGTAGCAGCTAATACCAAAATTAAACGGCTTTAAGAGCTGCTTAAAACTAGAGACACCCCTATACCTAGCAAGGAGTTATTAGACACCTAGAGACTTGCTATAGTCCTTAAGACCCTAGCCTAACGTATAGCATTAGCATTATTGCGGTCCGTAAAGGTTGTGGACCCCCTATTGCTTACAGACGGAACTAACCCTATATTTAACAATTAGAAGCTTTAACTACAAGACAAGCTTAAAGTTAATATAGACCACTTCCCTACTACCTAAGCTAAAATGGCCTACGTCTTCGGCCGTACTAGTGGGGACATATAGATATATCTACGTCCGCAATACGCCTAGGACTTAGCAGACCCCTCCCTCTCTAAAGAGGAGATGGTTAACTACCTGTCTTCTATTTATAAGGACCCCTTTAAGATATAAAACGCCCGCCTTAATTATAAAGCTCTTAATATAAAAACAATAGAGACCTTTTTAGCCTTCTAGACCCGCTTTCTGCACCTAGCTGGCTAAGCCTAAATTCCCTATAAAGACCTAATACTAGACCTCTTTAACAAGCTTACCCTAGACCTATAGCGCGCCATACTACTAGTTTTTACTACTATATAGATACTAAAGGTACTTACGGACTACTGCCTAGCTATTAACCAAGGCCTCTATTAAATTAAGGTATAATCTAAGCGGTATAAAGCTAGAAACTCTCTAAACTAGACTATAAGCACTTTATAAACAGCCCGTAACACCCTAGTATAATCTATAACTCCTATAGCACCAGCCATATAGCCCGCCGTTAATTTAGCAGCTAGCCATATAGCTAGTCCTACTACGGGTCTAGCGTACACTTAGCCTATATATAACAACCCCTGTAAATAGGCCCTTAGTAATTAAGGAGCTTGCTTCTTATATAGCCAGAAAAACCACTTTATAAAGAATTACCAGACGAAGGCAAAAACGGGCGAGGTTCTATTAATTTAGGAGGACAATGCGGGGTTAAAAAAAGAGAAACCCTAAAGGAAGACTCCTCTCTAGGGTTAAAAGGGATTAATATATTATATATTAATCTAGGTCGGCTAGTTAGTAGAAAAAGCTATACTATCCCTTATACCTTATTCTGTAATGGATATTAAGTTTTAACCTCTACTTTAGCTAACTCTAGAGCAAATGCCTTTGCCTTAATAGATACCTAGTATACTGTAAGGCTGGCTGACTTTTTAAATATACCCCTTAAAGAACTGCCCAAACTAATTCCTATTCGCGGGTATAACAGATAGATAGGACTACCCATTATAACTATTTTACGGATTTACCTCTATATAGACAGATAAAGGCAGTATAATATCCCCTTTCTTATTACGGACCTAGGAAGCCACAATATAATCTTAAAAAGAAAATAGCTAGCCTATCTAGGCTTATAGCTTAATATATAGAGTAGACAGCTTATTTAGCCCAAAACCCTACCCCTAACACCCTCTTTTATAAAGGAAATTAGCATTATAATAGAAAACCTTATACGGCTATAGATAGACACTATTTACTAGGCCAATGCTATGTATAGGGACCAGGCTTTTAAAAAGAATATATAGCTTAACCTATAACAGATCCGTATACTACGCCGCCCCTAGACTACCTATATTATACTACCCATACTAAAGATTAAAAAAGTTAGTAAAAAGCTAGTAGAGCTCCCTATAGGGAACTTAGGCCCTATATAGCTATAAAGAATAGTAGGGAGTATTAGACGCTATACTAAATATATAGACCAGAGGGATAACTTATAGAAGATAGAATAGGAGCTAAGAAAGATTATAAACCCTAGGCCGTAAAATACGGCCTAATAATAGTCTGTAAAGAAACCTATAGACCTCTTACCAGTTAATATCTGCTATATTAGCGCCGTAGGATTCTACTAGAACTTAGTTTAACCTAATACTATTACCTTTACCACTAGCTTATATAAAATTAATTAAATAATTAAGGAAAAGGAAAATAAGCTTAGTAAATAGGAAGGTAAACTTATAGATAAGGAGCTAGTAGAACAGAAACTACCCTATTAATACTAGAAATTTAAGGATATATTCTCTAAGGTAGTATTAGATATACTCCCGCCTTACTAACTATACGACTATAAGATTAAGATTAAGCCAGATAAGGAAGACACACTTAGCTATAGCCCCCTTTATTAGTAGTCTACTGCTAAATTATAGGCTATAAAGTAGTACCTTATTAATAACCTAAATAAGGGCTTTATTAAACCTAGTTAAGCCCCTTTTAACTCGCCTATTCTCTTTACCAAAAAGCTAAATAGAGGACTTTGTTTCTGCATTAACTACTATGAACTAAATAATATAATCTATAAGGACCGCTACCTACTGCCCTTACTTAATAAGACTTTAACCTAAATAAGTAGAGCTAAGATCTTTACTAAGCTTAATATCCGTTAGGCCTTTTACCGGATTAAAATAGACCCTAGATTGGAAGATCTTACTATATTTTAGACCTGTTACGGAATATATAAATATAAAGTACTTCCTTTTAGACTAACTAACGGACTGGCTACATACTAGTGATATATAAATAATATACTCTTTAACTACCTTAACGACTTCTATACAGCCTACCTAGATAATATTATAATCTACTCTAAGAATAAGTTAGAATATAAGGAGTATATCTATAAAGTCCTATAATGGCTCCGCAAGGCTAGTCTCTAGGCTAATATTAGGAAATTAGAATTTAGTGTTAAGCGTATAAAGTCCCTAGGTTTTATTATTAGTATAGATGGAATTAAGGCCAACCTAGAGAAAACGGCCGTAATTAACTAGTAGACACCCCCACGGACTATAAAAGGGGTGTAATTATTTTTAGGTTTCTGTAACTTCTACTAACACTTTATTAAGAACTATAGCAGGATCGCCCAGCCTCTTAACCGCCTTACTAGGAAAGACCAGCTATTTTACTTTAACGCTATATATATATAGGCCTTTAATAAGCTTAAAAAACGGCTGGTATTGGCTCCCCTACTTGCCTACTTTAACCTAAAACGGCCCTTAATGCTAGAAACTAATACCTTAGACAGCGTAATAGCTGGCGTTTTCTCCTAGAAGTAACTAAATAGAAAATAGCACCCTATTATATACTATTTAAAGACTATAATAGATGCCGAGCTAAACTACTATATCTATAATAAAGAAATGCTAGCTATTATCTCTAGCTTTTAGTAATAGTATATATAGCTAAAGGGGACCCCTAAGCCTATTAAGGTAGTTTTGGATTATAAGGCCCTAGAATAATTTATAATAACTAAGGCCCTTACGGCCTAGTAGGCACGCTGGGCGGATATCCTATCTTAGTTTAACTTCTTAATTATATATAGACTAGGCGCTATAAACCGTGTAGATACTCTTATAAGGCGTAAATAAGACCTAGGTAACTAGGTAGCTATAAAGATCTTATTATGGACCTAGATACTACTATAACTAAAGCACCTTAACCCCTAAATATAGGTAGAGCTAAATACGGACCCTTTGGATATTAAGATATATCCTATTAACTCTATAGAACTTAACCTTATTAATAAACTACTATAGGCAAACTATACGGCCCCTTCTCTATAGGAGTACCGCGAAAAGGTAAAGGATACTACTAGCCTATAGTCCCTTAAAAACGGACTGCTTAAGTACTAAAAATAGCTAGTAGTAGCAGAGGAATAGAATTTACGGACCTAGCTTATTACTAAAGTATATACTTAGGTCTCTATGGCCTACCCTAGAAAGAATAAGACCCGTAAAATTATTAGTAACTATTACTACTAGCCTAGAATAATTATGGATATTAACCACTATATATAAAACTATAATAACTACTATAGGTCTATAATTCCACGGGATAAAACCCTAAAACTATTAAAGCCACTTTTAATACTAGAACGCCCCTAGTAGTATATCTCTATAGACTTTTATAAGCTGCCTACGGACCGTAATAAATATAATATGGTAATGATCCTAGTTAACCGCTTTAGTAAGCGCCCGTTCTTAATCCCCTATTATAAGGATATTAATGCTAAGGAGGTAGCCTAACTATATATCTATTATATTTACCAAATTTACGGACTACTAAATACTATTATATCTAATTATAGGCTATAGTTTATATCGGCCTTCTGGAATAAGTTTACTTAGATCCTTAGTATTAAGCTAAAGCTTTCTATAGCATACCACCCCTAGATAGATAGTTAGACGGAGATTATAAATTAATACTTAGACTAGAGGCTCCGGCCCTTTATTAACTACTTTTAGGATAACTAGGGCAAACTGCTACCCCTAATAAACTATACCTAGGCAACCCTACCCTATAACTCTATAGGATTTGCACCTATTTGTAATAGTGCTGGAGCGCGTCACCTGCCATATTCAACTAATTAGGATTTTCCATGCCCGGCATGCAAAATCGCTATTAGCCCGCTTACCACTAGCGCCTTGGCGGCCCTTGCGACATGCCTACCTACTGCCTCTAAACGATTCTTCTTCTTCTTCTCCTTAGCTTAGTATTCTTGTATAGTAGCAATCTACAAGCTTTAGTTTAGAAGCATTTATATAAGCCCGTTACATTATACTAAGCTCTCTATACACTGCCTGGGAAGGCCTTAATAATATCCCACCCTAAAAGAAGACCTTTGTCTGCAACGACGCGTTAACGCGTTATACTTAGACATTAAAAAACTTACACTACTACGTCTGAGAAGGCCCTAATAATATCCCACTTTATAGGCTAGACTGTACTTAACCTATACCCCCAAAAGAACCCTGGAATTAAAACCGAATTATATAATTCTGACGAACTTTAGGAAGCTAATAATGGCACCTAAAGCAAGCTTATTTAAAAGACCTGCCTCTACCTAAGAGAAACACGAGATCCAGTTAGGATCAGAAATTGAAAATAATAACAACGTTATAGGTATATACGAGCAGATTCATGCCCTTGCTACTAATTAGAAGGTCGATCGTCTTTAAGCCTAAAGTATATAAGAGACTCTAAAGGAGATCCTAGAAAGCCTTACTGCCTTATAAAATAGCCCAGCCTCCCCTTTACAAAGCCTTAGTTAACCCATTTGCTTAACCGAATATAATACACCAGAGAGTATAGATATAATAATAAAGCAATTAAAGTCCGTTAAGCTCCCTAACCCCCTACTATTATCAGATGGTATAGACCCGACCTTTAAGAACTAGAGAATTTAGGTATAAGGAAAGCTTTATATTAACTATAACCATTTCCCCTTTAAAGAAGCTAAAATGCTCTACCTCTTTAGTTGAACTATTAGGGACGCCTAGCGACACCTTTAGGCTAAGTTTGAGGACAAGTTACCTGTTCGGTTTACATCTGTTAATAAGATAATATAGCATCTAGCTGCTATCTATATTAATCCAAATAAAGTACGGGATGCCCGTTATAACTATAATTGCCTAATAATGAAATTAAACTAATCCTTTACCAAGTTCTAGACTTAATTCTTATACCTAGCAGGCGAAGGCTAGGTTCCCCCTAAGAACTATTATTTGGACCTATACAACAAGCTAACGGTCCAACTATAAGAGAAGATTATAGTAGCCTTAGACGACCTACCAACCTACTAAAGACTCGCAGCCCAATATTTGTTGCTGGATTTAGAACTAAAATAAATTAATACTTATTCTAATTAACTAAAGCAGCCCTATAGCAACCATAACCTATTCGCTATATTAACGGGAGCTAGCGTTAGAAGACAAACCACGACCGCCCTTATACTAAAAGCGGTTATAACTGCCTACCTATAAACCTCGCCCAACCCACTACGTACTATACCTTTAACTAATACTCGTTGCAATACCCCAATTAACCCTGCCACGGTCACGTACTTTAATTATGGAAAGAATAGTTACTTTACTACGTCCTGCCTAAAGCTAAAGGATATAGGTAATATTAAGAAGATAGAGAAAGAAGAAACGTCTAATAAGTTAGAAAAAGAAGAACCCTAGGGAAAGACTCCCTCTTAGGGTATCCTATTAATCTTAAAAAGATTAATCTAAGTTAGCTAATAGGTGGAAAACACTTTATAGTTCCATGTATAGTATCTTAAAATGGATATAGAGTTAATATAACTGCCCTTATTAACACTAGAGTAAATGGCTTTGCCTTTATAAACACTACTTATATAAATAATATTGCTAAGTTCTTAAATATAAATGCTACCCAACTAGAGAAGCCTATTTAAGTAAAAGGCTACAACGGTTAAGCCGGTATACCAGTTACCCACGTTTTAAAGCTATATATCGCTATTAATAGACGACGCTAGTTTAGTATCCCCTTCTACATCCTAGACCTAGGGTCACACGATATAATTCTTAGCCAAAAATAAATATCCTACTTTAATATTTAGCTAAACGTTTAATAAAGACAGTTTGTCTAGCTAAAGAATAGACCAAAGTTACCCTCCTTTATTAGGGAAATCCGTACCAACTATAAGACGTTAGCCGCGAAGGCTAATCCCACCTACTAGTAAGATATTAGGAACCGCGACCTAGCCTTTACCCAAGAAGATGCCCACTATAAGGCTAGTAGGAACTCTATACCAACAAGAATACTCCCCCAAAGGACTACAGTTAAGGAGGACTCTACTTATGGAAGTAGAATAGATACTAATATAGACAACTTCTAAATTGCGGAGATCTAGCCAATGGGGAAGAGGACATACTAATAGGATATAAAGGACAACCTTTAGAAGATGCAACGAGAGCTAAGAGGAGTAAGGATAATACTAATACCCTAGAAGCCCCCAAGGCCATGGATAACCCTACTATTATATAATACCCCTATAGTAGATATTGCGGTAATTAGTACTATAGGTTTCTACTTTAATATATATTAGAAGGACAATAAAGTCTTTACTACTAGTTTATATAAAATTGACCAGATTATTACCAAGAGGGAAAAAGTGCTAATAGAGGAAACTAATAAAGAACTAGTTAAGCGCCTCCTCCCTAATTACCTCTTAAACTATAGAGACGCGTTCTTAAAAGTAGCTTTAGATATACTGCCCCCCCACCAAACCTATAATTATAAGATTTAGTTAGAGACTAATAACTCCCTAGGCTATAGCCCCCTTTACTAGCAAACTACGGAGGAATTAAAGGCAATAAAGCAGTACCTAATTGATAACCTTTATAAAGGGTTTATTAAGCTAAGCTAGGCTCCCTTTACTTCCCCTATTTTATTTGTAAAGAAACCTAATAAAAGCCTCTATTTCTGTATTAACTATTAGAAGCTAAACGCTATTACTTAAAAGAATTAGTACCCTCTCCCTTTAATTAATAAAACCCTTACATATCTAAGCTGGGCTAAAATCTTTACTAAGCTTAATATCCGCTAAGCTTTTTACTAAATTAGGATGGACCCTATATTAGAAGACCTAATAATATTCCGCACCTATTATAGGTCTTATAAATGTAAAGTTCTTCCTTTTGGACTAATAAATGGGCTAGCCACTTATTAACGGTATATAAATAATGTTCTTTTTAACTACCTTAACGAATTCTGTATAGCATACCTAGACAACATTCTTATATACTTAGACAACAAACTTAAGCACCAAGTTCACGTCAAGAAGGTCCTAAAGAGACTACAGAATATAGGCCTATAAGTTAATATTAAAAAATATAAATTCGGAGTAAAACGCACAAAGTACCTTAGGTTTATTGTTAGTATAAAAGGAATTAAAGTTAACCTAGAGAAGGTTAAGGTAATCCGCAACTAAAAACCCCCTTATACTATAAAAGGAATCCAGTCCTTCCTTAGCTTTTATAATTTCTACTATTGGTTTATCTGTAACTACAAAGTTGTAGCTAAGCCTCTTATACAACTAACTAAGAACGACACGTCTTTTATCTTTAATAATAACTGTATAAAAGCCTTTAAGGAGTTAAAGGACCAACTTGTCTTCTCCCTAATCCTTTATTACTATAACCCAGACCTTAAATTAATGCTAGAAACGGACGCCTCTAATAGGGTAGTAGTGGGAGTCCTTTTACAGCTATATCTAGACGGTAAATAGTACCCTATTATGTTCTTCTTAAAAACAATAGCCCTAGCTAAGTGTAACTACGAAGTACATAATAAGAAAATGTTGGCTATTATATAATTATTATCCTAGTAGCGCGCAGAGCTTGGAAGCACAGACTCTTAGATTAAGGTTTATACCAATTATAAAGCCCTTAAGTATTTTATAACAATAAAACAACTTACCAGTTAATAGGCCTGGTGGGCCAAAATACTCTCCTAATTCTTCTTTACAATTATATACCGCCCTAGTAGGCAAAATACTAAGGCTAACGCCTTAACCCAGAGAGAATAGGACGTAGGGCTATAAGATAAGCTAAAGGCTTAGTACTAGACACGCGCCCTCCTCTATACTAAATAACTTAACCCGCGTATCCTTAAGGAACTGAGCTCTAAACAGAATAAGGTAGTACCTATAGAAGGAGAGACCCTAGATAAACTAATAGGACTAATTAATCGCATTCTAACCATAAACCGCATAGCCAAATCCCTAAAAGCCCTCCGCGATTAAGCTATAGGGGGTAACCCTAGTTTGGAAATAGAAGACGGACTACTCCTATATTAAGAACGGCTTATAGTTCTAGATATTAATAACCTATAAACAGAGCTAATCCATAAAGCCTACTGTTAAGTCTCTACGGCGTACCCTAGTTAAGACAAGACCTACTAACTACTATTACCTTATTACTATTAGCGAGGACCCCTGTCCAATATAAAACGATTTATTAGAAATTATTATGCTTATAAACGCGTAAATACCCCCAGGGACTAAACTCTTAGATAGCTGTAACTACTGCCAATCCCTAAACGCCCTTAGCAATATATTATAATGGACTTTAAATTATTCCTAAAGGATAAACACGGCTACAACATGGCCTTTATAGTAGTTGACCGACTAAGTAAGCAAGCCGTTTCCCTCCCTTGCTTTAAGACTATAACCGCAAAGGACATGGCCTATATATATATAGATAACATCTACCGGATCCATAGCGCTCCTAAGTTAATTATCTCTAACCATGGACCTTAGTTTATATTGGACTTCTAGAACGAATTCTACCATATCCTTAGGATTAAAATTAAGCTCTCTACCACATTCTACCCTCAAACCGACGGCCAAACCGAGATTATAAACCAGTACCTCGACTAGCAACTTCGCCCCTTCGTTAACTACTACCTATAATGGACTACGCACAGCTCACGCTCCCTTATAATAGTATAGGAATGTTACTATTTGAGTTACTCTATGGATACAGGCCACGAACATCCTTTAATTAGGATAGACCTATAGGACATATAACGGCCCGCGAACGCCTTAGCTATAAAGAGGCCTAGATATTTGCTAAAAGAATATATAGGGCCTAGGAGACTACCCAAGCAATTATAAAAAGGGCATAAGAGAAGAAAGAGTCTAACATAAACCAATATTGCCACAAGGTAGACTTCCACATAGGAGATAAGGTATGGGTATTAATAAAGAACTAGAAAACCTAGAGGCTAAGCCGTAAGCTAGACCACCAAATAGCTAGCCCCTATAAAATCCCTAAGAAGATAGGGCACTCTTTTAAGGTTAAGCTACTAGAGTTAATAAAGATCCACCCTATCTTCTCTCCAGACTAACTACGGAAGGCCGCGGATAACCTATTGCCTAGATAATATAACGACCCCCCACCACTAATTCAGATTGCAGAGGACGAAGTTAAAGAGATTTTAGCAGTAAAGAAGGACCGTAGTACCTTAAAATACCATACGAGCTAGGTAGGTTATAACAAAGATCTAAAATGGTACCCCACATCCAATTTTAAGTACTCTCCCTATAAGCTACGAGATTTCCACCTAGCCCACCCAGACCTCCCTAGACCACCACGCAAGTTAGATAGCTGGGTTAAATGCTAAAAAGAGGGGTTAGATAACTATAATAATTTAAACAATAATAAAGAACTCAGACAAAGCCTAAGGGCAGGCTTTTTTTGGGGGGGGGGGTAATGTGACGGTGCTAAAGCGCGTCACCTGCCATATTTAACCAATTAGGATTTTCCATGCCTGGTATGCAAAATCGCTATTAGCCCGCTTACCACTAGCGCCTTGGCGGCCCTTGCGATATGCCTACCTACTGCCCCTAAACGATTCTTCTTCTTCTTCTCCTTAGCTTAGTATTCTTGTATGGTAGCAATCTACAAGCTTTGGTTTAGAAGCATTTATACGAGCCCATCACACTATTTAGCTAGAAATAGGATACTTACTCTATATAAGCTTTAACTAGGAAAAACCAGAGGGGCTATAAACTATACGCGAAAAACTATCTTATAAGGAAGCCTAGCAATATGCTAAATACTTAAAAGAAGCTTAGATAGTAGCCCATATAAATCTAGAAAAGGCTTAGAGATTAATAAAACAGTAGGTAAATAAGCATAGGCGTAAGCCTAACTTTACTATAGATAATAAGGTCTAGGTTATAATAAAGAAATAAAAAACAGAACGGCCTAGCTACAAGCTAGACTATAAAATAGCAGGACTGTATAAGATTCTTAATAAAAAAGGCAACTTGTATAAGGTTAAGCTCCCAGACTTAATTAAAGTCTATCCTATCTTTTTGCTAGATAAGCTATAGAAGGCTATAAATAACCTACTACCTAGATAAAAGAATAAGCCTCCCCTACTAATTTAAGTTAATGGCGATAATAAATAGGAAGTTAATAAAATACTAGCCTATAAACTAGTATAAGGAACGCTACAATACCGTATTTAATAGAAAGGCTATAATCTAGACCTAACCTAGTACCCTGCCTAGAACTTTATAGGCTACCTCTAAAGACTTAAAGAATTCTATAACTAATACCCTAACGAACCTGGACCCCTAAAGTACCTTAATGAGTAGATAAAGTGCTAGTATAGCGAAGATAATAGGCTGCCTACTAAGTATAAAGATAAGAATACCCTACGGACATAATATGGACATATAAAGCCTAAGGGCTGGCTTTTTTAGAGGGGGGGGTAATGTTACAGCGCTAGTGGAAAATGGTGGATCTTGGCAGACGTAGATTATAGTAGACGCGAGTCACGTGACTTAAGGACCGTATAAAATATCAAGCGGCGCTGCTATTCTTCTCCTTCCTTTCTCTAGCTTTGGATCCTCGTTTATAGACTACCAATTATACAGGCTTGCGCGTCCCTCTTGCCGTACTCGTGCCTCGATTAACTAAGTCGCTAACATTCCCCCTAAGGAAGGCTTTATAGCTATAGAAATAGACCAAAGCTAGTATACTAAGGTAATTGGGTTACTAATATACGCTATACTAGGGACTAGACCAGATATTATATACGTAGTGTTAGTCTATAGCCGCTATATAGCTAACCTAGGAGAACCCTATATTAAAGCCGTAAAACAAATTTTCTAATACCTTTAAGGTACTATTAACCTAGAACTAAACTTCTCTAGTTCCTTAAAAGAATTAGTTGGATATACCAACTTAGACTAGGCAGGAGATATTGCAACAAGATGCTCTACCGCAGGCTACATCTTTAATATTAGAAGTGGAGCAATTAGCTAGTCATTAAAAAGGCAGCCAGTTATTACACTATCCTCCTATAAAATAGAATATATGGGAGAAATATAAGTTATAAAGGAAGCCGTCTAGCTTAGGAACCTTCTAACAAAGCTACTTAAGTTAGAGGAAGAGCTAGCAGCGACTATTATCTATAGAGACAACTAAGGCGCCATAGCCCTAGCTAAGAACCCCCAATTCCACTCTAGAATAAAGCACATTGCAATCCAATACTACTATATACGTAAAAGACAGGCTGAAGGAGATATAGACCTATAATACATCCCCACTAAAAAATAGGTAGCAGATAGGCTTACCAAAGCCCTACTAAAAGACAAATTCATTACTTTTAGGAACGCGCTAGGGCTAAAAACGCATAAATACTACTAGAACAGGATAGGACAACTAACCATAGCAGACTCAGATAAATAAGGCATAAATACTAAAAGGAGGACGCACGTAAGCCTATACAATTGGATTGTCTATTAATAAGGATCCAATAGCTAGAGAAAGAAAAGAAAATTGGATTTATTTTTGTAAAAGACTTTACAAAGGCACTCTTTCCTATTTTTCTTTAAGAGTTTTTTAAGGTTTAATAAGGCCTGAAAGGAAGTACTGTTATTATTTATCTATTTAACCCATATAAGGATCAAGTAGGAGCTATATTTACGCCACTAGTTTAAGCGGGAGTTATTGACCTCCACCAATCAGTTTAAGTGGGAGTGTTAAGATTTAACCCTTTGGTAGCGTAGGGAGGCTAGGTGCCAGCCTCCCACTATTGTATTATATAGCTACTAGCCCTCCAAGATTGGAGGGATATGAATCTAATCAATACAATCACATTTCAACAACACATACAGCACATTTGCATAATTCTTAAGATCTAATATACACTGTGCTGAGATTTGAAGTGTTGTACACTATAAGAGTCCGCTGCCCGTATAGTCGATGTCAGGCTATGACGCTAGCCTACCATTGATAGCAGGATTTGGGTTTAGTGTCGGAAGCTGGAAGAGCTGCTCTGCCAACCACTAGGTGCCGTGCCGATGCTAAAACAAAAAGACCATGCTTTCAAATTGGTTCCAAGATATCTCTCGCCGCTTTACCGCCATGCGGCCTTAAGCGTGAAGCACTGGACATCCTTGCCTTATTCTGAGTTAAATCTGTGAGTTTCGTCAGACACTTCTGGCTCCTGTTCACATCCTGGAACTATAGCCCTGGCTTTTTTGAAGCGCGGAGAGTTTGTGTATTCCCCAAAGACAGGAGAATAAGAAACTCCATGGATCTCATTCAAGTCTGCTCCGAGGATGTTGGCGAGCGGGTGGGGGGGATATGGAGGCTGAATATACAGCCGGCGATGACCGACGAAGCACCAAATAGGATCGTAGCTGACATGAAATCTGTCCGTTTCAGGGAGACTCCAGGTAAATGTTGTGTACGGGTTCCGAAGTACGGCAGCAGACTTCGGGTCTCGTACCACTTGTTTCCAGTCAGCAGCGCTGTATTCGTACGTACGTGATTGAAACGGCCTCATGGCGATTACACCAGGGTCTCTACCGTGGAGCTCGCAAAGATCAATCCATAACTTGCAGCGAATGTTAGCGGTTGCGCTTGGTTAATACGACTGTTAGTTCACTTACATCCCACGAGGCGCAAGAAACTGGTGTTCCTATATCGGCACACCAAATAGCCTGGTGTAAAGGCCGCACATACTTTCCCTTTTCGTAAGGTTGGCGTCTTCTTCCATGGGTGCTTCGCTTTATCATTACTCATGTCCGCGTGGACAGGTGCGGATACTGCCAGACGTCTTCCGGGCATCACCCAGCAGGCGGGTAATGTCTGTTCCTCGAAGACTTTGCGTGGCTCGAATGGGACTGGCACCCCAGGTGTCACCTCTAGAGCCTCCATTGCCTTCTTTCGCTCGTCCCAGTTGAAGCCGCTCAATAGCACATTTGCGACCGGGTATTCACCAGAAGACAACGCTAACGCATCAAGCACATCTGTTAGTGTCGACTCAACCGGGTCGATAGAAGGAGTCGAGGGAAAGTGGGTGCGAGGACGGGCCGTAGGGAGAAAGGGTGGCGTCGAGAAGACGAGTCGCTGAGTACAGGGTTAGTCTGATAGGGCAGCTATAGTAAAGAGAGGCTCACAGATGGCTCTAAAGATCGAGCAGATGCGCTAAATGCCCGGTGCTTCACGCGGTGAGTGGTGAAAAGCGGGACCTATGCAAGGTCAACTTGAATCCATGACCAAAAGAGGTAGATTTGATCGCTCACTCTTAACCGTTGCACATGTTTCAAAAATGGAGGCTGACGATTCATAGCAATCGATGTTGCCAACAGCCAGAAAGGAGTGTCTTTAAATGGAAATTTGGTGGACGATGATGAAAAGACAGAGAGCGGCTTAAGTAGGCAAGCTTAATAGGCCAGTCGGACAGGAATCTAGCGAGGAAAAGGGAAACTAGTCTCCCGTCGTTTTGGTTTCAACTCTTTAAACTTCAATCGCAACTTTGAAGCAGGTGTTCATTCCGGCCCTTTGAAGAATAGAATGTCAGGTCGGATCTCTCTAAGCTCAGGATGGCTTCTCTGTAATAGGTCGCCCTCACCTACGGCTATGTTTGTGTTAGCAGAGATACCTCACTCTGTATCCACATTCTCTACGCATCTCCGCTTCGTAGAGCTGTACACGCACGAGAGAGACATTATTAGCTTCAAATATCGTAGAGTATACTCTGCTACATCCGCTGGGACAGCCTCCAAGATGTCTCAAAGCATGAAAGCAGGCATCGCAGTGGGCGTACTACTCACCATGTTGACCACAAGCACCTCACTATAGTGATTCCGGCGGACCCGAAAAGACCTGAAGTCGCCAGACAAGCCAAAACCCGAGACAGAAGCAGCGCGATCCTTCCTCAACCCCAGCACACGACCGGGCCACAGACACGAGCTAGAAGCCATCTCAGCCCGACTAACAGTGCCTGAGCTCGACGGTCTCGTCATCCCACGCCCGCCATACGAGCTCCTGGCCCAGGACCTCAGCAGCGCGTCGGTGACGCAGCAGCCGCACGCCACATCCGCGGACCCCCCGCAGCGAGACCCAATACCCCCGCCCCGCACGCTCCCCCAGCTACCCTTGCCCTCCCCCCTTGCCCTCCCCGCTGTTCATCCTCCCCCCGATCGTCCCCCCTCCGGCTCTCCGCGCTCCGCACCAGCGACGTCCCGGTATCCCGATTTTGCCGATGAGTTCGACGTCTCGGTCTCTGAGATTGCGAGATGGCGCACGAATCTCGAGACGGCGGGGGCTGGATGTTGGATGTTGGATGCCGGATGCCAGGACGCTGCTCTGCTCCCTCGACTAGCTTCGTCGCGGCAGAAGCCGTTAAGAAAGAAGAACAGGGGATGGTGGTGCGAAGATGACGCAGTTCAGGAGCGGGGGACTAATGAAGCTGGAGAACATTGGTTCGCTAGATTCGTTGGTTGGGAGGGTTTGGCTGGTAGTCTGGTAGTCTGGGATGTGGCGTGAGTTGAAGAGGAGCTAGAGAGGGGTACGGGCGGATACGGAGGGAATAGGGATTGAGGAACAGGGGCTGAGAGAGGAATGGAGGTGCTGAATTCCCTTACATCCCGCCGCCTGCGAAACCAATCTTTGTCATGTTCTTCTCTCCGAATTGGTCAGGTCGCGGCGGTAGATGATCTTATGTTCTGGCTCGTGGCCGAGTGATGAGTGTTGCAGCGTCAGCCCCATTAGCGCTTCATGGATTACGTCGGTCGGGTCGTTGACCATATAGAAGGTTTCTTTTGTTGGGGTTGAGGAGGGCCGAGGGGGGAGTAGAAGCGGTTTCCGCCGCTATCACGGAGGTATTACTTAGTTGTGCTTCGAGCTTGAACACGATGAAAGGGGGGAGCTTGGAAGGAGTGCTCAGATAGCAAGTCAAGGTAAATGAATAGAGAAAATTACGGGAGCGGAATACTACGGGACTTCATATCAGAGTTAGCAATGGTGGGCAACCCAGCACGTATATATAATTTTCTTTGCTTTGCTTTGCTCTGCTAGCGGACTGACCTTCGATTCGTCTCCCCGCCTACCGGATTACCATTTCTAGAATCCCGACCAGACCCATCACGGGAGCACGCGAGCTGGCATCAGGCACATAGAAGAAGCAGGAAAAAAAAGAGGGTATATAATCAAGCCGAACTATGTGTACAAGTAATATGCCAATCGCACTGATCTATCGCGCCACAACAATCCGACATAGACTCCCGGATCGCTGCTTTTTCCCTCCCTCATCAAACAGAGAAAGCAGGGGGGAAGGGGTTTTCTATTGCTGCTGCTGCTTCGCGGCAGGCGTGATCTCGCTGCTGGGCCTGTTCTCGACGTCCACCTCCTTGCTCCTGCGGATGCGGCTCCACTCCTCCTTATCGGCCTCCTCGTCGACCGCGTCGGCCGTGATCTCGGGCGTCTCTTCGTCCTCGATCTCCTCAGGCAGCATCAGGTTCAGGACCAGGGTCAGGAAGGCGGTGATGGCGAAGCCGGTCTCGAGGACGAGCACGATGGCGTTGTAGAAGCCCAGGAGGGCGTGGTTGTTGCCGCTGTAGGTGAAGACGTAGCTAAACCAGCTGCGATGAAATTGTTAGCAAAAACAAGTGTTGGTGCGTTGGGTCTGAGTGGTGGTGGTGCTTACTTGGGGACGAGAGTCGCGCCGAACCCGAGACTGAAGCCGGCAGTCAGGATGAAACGCGTGCGGCGGGTGAAGGGGACAGTGGCCATGATGCGGATACCGGAGACGGCCACGGCGCTGAAGAGGAAGGTCGTCATGCCGCCTAACACGGCGCTGGGGATGGCCACCAGCGCGGCGGCGAATTTGGCGAAGATGCCCATGACGAGCAGCCAGAAGCAGCACGCGTAGCCGGCCTTGCGGTTGGCGCACCGGGTGAGCGCGATGACGCCGTTGTTCTGGGCGAAGGTGCTCATGGGGGTGATGGTGCAGAGGCCGGCGATGATGCCGTTCAGACCGTCGGCTAGCACGCCGCCTTGGATGCGGGAGTCGAAGAGCTTGCCGTCGACTTCGAGACGGGAGACATCGCAGGTGGCGGTGATGTCACCGATGGCCTCCATGGCCAGCACGACGTAGACGGCTAGTAGAGGGAGCACTATCGGCCCGTAGACGCTTAGCTTGAAGGTGTGAACCCAGATGAAAGAGGCGGCTGGCGAGGCGTCAATTCCAGAGCGATCGAAGTATCCGCAAGCAGCGGCAATGATACAGCCAACTAGGAGCCCAATGACGACTGCCGTGGACTTCATGATGGGGCTTCCGAATCGTTCGCAGATAATGATAGTGACGAAAACTGAGAATCCAAGACCAATGAACTCGGCACTTCCCCACGGAAGAGGGCGTGGCGCATAGACTGTTGGGCAGAGCTTGAAGATACCGGTGGTAGGGAAGGTAGAGCAGGTTCCACTACCTCCAGCCCAATCTTGGAAACCAGACTTGATGAGAGAAACGCCAATGAGAGTAACAGTAGGACCGGTAACGAGCGGTGGGAAGAATTTCTTGAGGTACCTGGGCGAAGTGAATGACATGAGGACTTCAAGCAAGGCGCAGCAGCATGACGTGCCAATGATTGCTCCGTAACCGTCTGGGCAAGGGAGAGGGTTCCCATTAGCATCAGAAGGGCAGAAACCGGAGGCGTACATCTGAGAGAGAGCACCAGTTGCGACTGGAATAGTTGCAAACGATGTACCTACTACAGAAATAAGACCGGTACCGATGTAGTACGGGGTCTTGTAAATGTGGAATCGCGTGATCTGAATGGAGGATAAAATACCGCAAACGATCAGAGAGGTCGACACCAGGTACTGAGACAACTCCGTTGGCAGATTGGCTGCACTGGCAAGAATGATGGGAGGAGTGATGATACCAGCCAGCATAGACAATGCGTGCTGGAAGCCAAGCAGAAGAGCCAGGAAGACAGGCATGCTATCATTCAATCCGAAGAAGGGAGCGGCTCTTCTTTCTTTCTTCATGAAAGGGATATTGGGTCTGAATAGGAATCCATAGTCGTAGGTTCCAATGAGGCCATCCCTGAAGTAGTCAGCACGTGCTCATTTGTCAATTGAAGCTGCGCAAGAATATTGCCCGAATAGACTATTCTCAAAATGCTTACTTGGTAGTGAAGGCTTTCACAAAGCGGCGAAACTTGTCGGAAAACTTCTGCTTCCGGCTCATATCCGGGCCGATGCGGTCTGGAGAGTCATCCATGGCTGGTGGTGTTGTTATAGTTGTCTGATCACTTTTGAGGGTTTGGTGGAACCTTTATGGACTCTCACGTCTTCATGCACGCTCGGCTATCGACAGAACCTTGAGCGTATCCGTGAAGGGCGATAGGATGATTGGCAGACGGTCCTGGATAACTGACAAGTCTGATGTCGATGGGCTGAACTATCTCAGAGGTAGTCACGAATCGGGTGAGTGTCTCCAAGGCTAATTAGTCGCGTGGTTGGCAGAATCAGAAAGATGGCAGTCTGCTTTTTTGTCTTGACTTCGATATTGCGGGGGCTGACGCAAAAGAACTGCAGATCGCCAGGAAGAAGGCGCTTGTTGTGGCGAGGATGATAGCTACAAACTGTCTGGCTGGAGAAGCTCTGCTTTATCCCTTGACACGGCAGGGTCCTTTGCCAAGTTCGCTTATATTGCCGACTGGATTCAATTGGATATTTATATTAACCCAGCTTTTCCGATTGGTTGATTCTTATCGATAACCTGAGGACCCAAATTGCCGTGTCAAGGGATAGATCGCGAGGGCCATCTTTGCCATCCCTCACGATGCACAATTTCTCATCTAAAAGCCGCAAATCTTCAGGCGTCGGCAGTCTTTGCAAGTCTAGAAGTGAACCTAGGTCCCTAAGCACTGTGGACAAGGTCTCCGCGTTGGAAGCGGCCGAAGCAGAGCATCTTACATCGTTATCTGCCGTGGCTATCGCCATGTTTCCATGGCGCTGGCTGGCTTATGTGGGAGCATCTGGGGCTTTTTTGGGCGCCGAGCAATGGGTTTTGCTAAAAGCTTGGGGCGAAAGGCCCCGATAAGCAAACAATAACCCCCATCATTGGCCGAACCGCCGTACCAGAAACGTGACCCGGTGGGCTCCGACAAGCTGTTCATCGGGAAAGGCTCGGGGCGGGGTCAGCCTGGCCAAGTGCCGGGTAGATAGCCGCCCATTTCACGGACTTGTATCGTAAAGGGGTAGCATCGATGCTTCTTGCCGTTCAAACTCCCACGAACGCGTCCAACCGCTCTGCGCTGGATTCCGGTGCGGTTGCAGTGTTCTACTCGTGCAACAGCTGAGTGTGACCTGGTGTCCACCTCAGTCCCTGCTCCCGAAGCTGATAGGAGAGCTTTGCCTCCACGACGACCGCGTGCAACCGCAACTCGAAGTGAGAAGTCCTTTTTCCAGCGAAGCATGACAACTTTGTCACGTTCAGTGCAGTTCATTTCAGTTCAGTTTAATGCCTCAGTGTCATCTGCTCACATTGATCCGTCGTGTCGTGGCGATGGCGATCGAAGGGGAAACAGACACTGCCAAGACTTGAGGGGTAAGATGGGAGAGAAGAGCGCGTTTGTGTATGTACATACACATGAAACGGCAAGAGAGCTATGGGAATACTATCGACATAGACTTGCTTGCGAACAGGCCTTCAGTTCCCAACGAAACCGGAAGAGAGGCGCAGCGCTGATCTGAAACAGATAGCTGCATCCTCAATCCTCCCGCCATTCCGAGGCGAAACCACTCCTCGGGTCAATCATTTTGACCTCATTTAGGCTGGCAGTCGATTTCCGAAGCAATGACGACTTTGCTGTGCGGACGATAGTCTGCAAGTGAAATTGACGCGGTTGAGCTCGGATTTTGAAAGCTTGCGCGCATTGGCCTTCGCGAACCAGCACACTGCAACGGAATCTGCGCGACACTACGTGGAGATTATCGAGCCATTAAAAAATCAGAAGCATAACACACGCATACACGCATATGCGAGTAGGAGAGCCTGCCACAGCCACTGTTGGTCCTGCGACAGCTAGGGGGAATAAGGCGGGAATATTCTAGAACAACCTGAGGTGGAGAATATTAGGCGATTGGGATACTGATAGCTATAAGCTCGAGCATAGCTGCTGCGGGATGAGGTCAATCGTTTGCTGTTGGGAAGACGGGCAAGAATGTCCCAAGACCCCAGAGCAAACGGAGATGGTTCCGCTGAAGATAGTGCAGTGCCAGAAGAGGAATACAAACAGTGTCATGTGAAGAAGATAGAGGTACACTTGCATGTGTCTTCAGACTGGGTTGGTTGGGAGATGTACATGTCGCAAGCGTCAGTCCCAAACCTTGTCTGTTGGTGGCTCTGCAGATTGTAGATATAAGATACGTCCGTAGGAGACGCGCCAGTACAGAACGAGCAACACGTGAGCATTTTTAGAGACTTCTCAACGTTTTTTTTTTTGGGCTAAAGTGGCTCATGCAGCTCTCTCAGCCGAGGTCAGTCGCCGAAATGCGTATGGCGGAGGGGGTGATTGCAGAGAGCATCACCGCCTTTTTGCTGCGACTCGTCCGTGTAGGGCTGAGACGGGGAAATCGTTGGTGAGTGGGTCCGCTTGGCTCTCGGACCAGCCAGCAAAAACGCCACGCATCTGACAAAACCAAGCCATCAACCGCGCAATGGACAAAAGTATCCAAGCATGTCTTTGCACAAAGAGGCTAGATGACGTCTCCAGCACCCGTCTTCAACACGAACCGTGGCGGGGTTTGTCATTTTCGAGGCACGAAAGTCACACGCGGCGGGCAGGCACCCCCCGGAGCCGCATATGCAAGGGCCCGATCTCGCTAAGCGAAATGCGTGGGGAACAGCTTCGCGGCTATGAATGTTGTTGGGCTCAACACTTCCTAACCAAGATGACTTCACTGAGGCTTTCCATTTCGCCGCCGAGCAATAATTACCCCGGACGCCGCATGCCATCAACTCTTTTTTACCTCATCCCCCTTCCCACCACCCACTTGTGACAGGCTGATCTAAATTTGCCTTGAAGATCCGTAGGCCAACAAGAAACTCCGAAAGCATATATTTTGCTTCTCGGTGCCTCTTTCACCCCTGCAGATCCTTTCGACCTTCCTTTATTTATTCCTCTCCGTCCTTCAAAACCCATGCCTTCTCACCAGCCTGCTGCCGGCATGTCTGCTGTTGACTCTCAGTATCTCTCATCTCAGCCGTCAGCCATGGCAAACACCGCAGAGCCGAATCGTAACCCGAAGTATGACCCAAAGAAGCCACACATTGCCGATGCTCCCATGACACGGAAGAATTGGTACAAGCAGGTTAACTGGCTCAATGTACGATGCTCCATTCACTTCTGCTCAATTCCCACCACTGATAAATTTCTAGCTCTATCTGATTATCGGTATTCCACTCATGGGTCTCATCGCCGCTTTCTGGACACCTATGCGAACTCCCACTATTGTCTGGGCTGTCATATATTATTTCTGGACCGGTCTAGGAATCACTGCTGGTTATCATCGCCTGTGGGCTCACAAGTCCTATTCCGCAACCCTCCCTCTTCAAATCTGGCTCGCGGCTGTTGGTGGTGGAGCTGTTGAAGGATCGATCCGCTGGTGGAGCAGAGACCACCGCGCTCACCACCGCTACACCGACACAACTAAGGATCCCTACAGCGTTCGCAAGGGTCTTCTCTACTCTCACATTGGCTGGATGGTCATGAAGCAGAATCCAAAGAGAATCGGCCGTACCGACATCTCTGACTTGAACGACGATCCCGTTGTTGTCTGGCAACACCGCCACTACTTGAAGGTTGTCTTTTTCATGGGCCTCGTTTTCCCGTCCATGGTCGCTGGTATTGGCTGGAATGACTGGCTGGGTGGCTTCATCTACGCAGGCATCCTCAGGATCTTCGTCGTTCAGCAAGCTACCTTCTGCGTCAACTCCTTGGCTCACTGGCTCGGTGACCAGCCTTTCGACGACCGCAACAGCCCGCGTGATCACCTCATCACAGCTCTGGTCACTCTCGGTGAGGGATACCACAACTTCCACCACGAGTTCCCATCGGACTACCGCAACGCCATCGAATGGCACCAGTATGATCCCACCAAGTGGTCCATTGCTCTCTGGAGCAAGCTGGGTCTGGCCTACGACCTGAAGCAGTTCCGCGCCAACGAAATCGAGAAGGGCCGTGTCCAACAGCAGCAGAAGAAGCTCGACCAGAAGCGCGCCAAGCTCGACTGGGGTGTGCCACTCGAGCAGCTGCCAGTTATTGAGTGGGATGACTATGTTGACCAAGTCAACAACGGCCGTGGTCTCATCGCAGTTGCCGGTGTCGTTCACGATGTCACTGACTTCATCAACGAACACCCTGGTGGCAAGGCCATGATCAAGAGCGGTCTTGGCAAGGACGCGACGGCAATCTTCAACGGTGGCGTCTACAACCACTCCAATGCCGCACACAACCTTCTCTCCACGATGAGAGTGGGTGTGATCCGCGGTGGATGCGAGGTCGAGATCTGGAAGCGAGCGCAGAGGGAAAACAAGGATGTGCAGTACGTCAAGGATGATGCTGGCAACCGCATAATCAGAGCCGGCAACCAGATCACCAAGGTTGAGCAGCCAATCGTTAGCGCCAGTGCGGCATAAGTTTTCGTTGTCCTTTGTTTAATCCAATCACTGTCGCGAGGACGTTGTGGGCGTTACTGTTTTGGGGCGTTTCGGACGGGCATAGTATTTGGGTGGGAGCGATCGATTTCTTTTCGTTCAATTACTATGGAGACCCGCTTTTGGAGTCTTCCATGTCAGTATCACAGGGCGGCCAGGACTTTGCTCCCTATTAGTGGAAGCTTGTATGCCATGAGAGCAAAAATTGGCGTTATTACTGCTCTTTTAGGCGTCGATCCTAATAAAACGAAATTCACATCAAGAATCAGATGGACCGTGACAATTATGTGGCTTGCATGCAAATCTTGGTACAAGTCTGAGATATTTCCACGTGTGACCATAAAAGATCCTAAAGCTTGTCAAATAAGTGGACAAGTTAAGCCTTTGGGATAGACATCTCTCATGCAACTACCTAAACTACTGGATATCTGCTTTGTCAACAACGATTCCCTAGTCGTCTGTCTGTTCCCAGCGCCACAATTCCTAAAAACGGCCTCGCTTGACAACGAACCTCACGCGTCTCGTCTCGGCCAACTTCGCGTAATGGAAGTATATAATGCTTCCTTGTCGACCGACTAGCTCTGCTTTAAAAGTGCTTTCTCTCCTTTCTTCACGTCTCTATCAAGTTAGATTCTCTCAGTCATGAATTCTGGAGATTCTCTTCAAGACGGTCCTGTTGCTAAACGACCAAGACTGGATCTTAATCGTGATTCAAAAATGGCTTCCAAATCAAAGCATACTGGTCCTACTTATACAAGGTCACCTCTAAAATCCTTGGACCGTGCAATCAGTCCCCCGGCTGGGAAACCAGCAAATTCTACTTCTTCAGCCCCGCTCGCAAGCGGTACTATTACAGAGTACAAGAGCGAGGACAAGGAAAGAGGTTGCAAGATACTACCTTCGCCAATCCAACTCACACGCATACGTGATCTATCGGCTGATCACAACGTTGATACGCTTGGGTTAAAAGATATCCTTGGTGACCCTATGATCAAGGAGTGCTGGCAGTTCAATTATCTCTTCGACCTTAATTTTCTCATGTTAGTCATTATTAAGCACTTAATCAATTTCAATAAATCACAATCACTAAGCTCATGGGGCATCTAGGGACGCATTGGATGAAGATGTACGCGACATAGTCCAAGTCAAAGTAATCCACGGCTCCTGGAAAAAAGAGGACACGCGCCGTCTCAGACTAGAGGTACTCTCTAACTCTAACCACCCATATCTCAACCTCCTAACCGCCATTTCACCCAGGAATCCTCCAAACGCTACCCCAATATCCAGCTCATCACCGCCCACATGCCCGAACCCTTCGGCACGCACCACTGCAAAATGATGATCCTGATCCGCCACGACGACGCCGCCCAGATAATTATTCACACCGCCAACATGATCCCGCAGGACTGGGCCAACCTAACCCAAGCCGTCTGGCGCTCGCCGCTGCTCCCGCTCCTGGCCCCACCCTCAGCATCGGCATCGGCATCGGCACCCTCCTTTTCTAAACCCCAACCCATCGGCTCCGGCCCCCGCTTCAAATCCGACCTCCTCCGCTACCTCTCCGCCTACGGCTCCCGCCTCCGCGCCCTAACGTCCCAGCTGCAGCACTACGACTTCTCGCCCGTCCGCGCCGCCTTCCTGGCATCCGTGCCCTCGCGCGTGCGGCTCGCGGCGGCGGATCCTGTAAAATACACGGCGTGGGGCTGGCCCGGCTTGCGCGAGATCTTGGACTGCGTGCCTGTTGCGCCGCAGAAGGAACCTGCCAGTGTCGTCATGCAGGTCTCGTCGATCGCGACGCTGGGGGCGACGGATAGGTGGCTTGGCTTCTTTCGGTCTGTTTTGGCCCGTCACGCGCCTGGCTCTAGCGACGTGAGCGGCGCCATCGCTGTTGGGGAGGACGCAGAGCGACCTAGTAGAGGAACCGGGAGCGGGGGCAGGGATTCGAAGGAGAAGGGGAGTGTGAGTGAAAGTGCGAAGGGGACTGCAAAAGGGACTGCGCACGCAAAGACAACCAAAACCGCAACCGCAACCGTAACCGTAACCCCACCCCCACCTCCAACCCTCCACCTCATCTTCCCCACCGCCCACGAGATCCGCCACTCGCTAGACGGCTACGCATCCGGCGCCTCCATCCACCTAAAACTGCACTCCGCCGCCCACCAAGCCCAGCTCCGCTACCTGCGCCCGCTCCTCTGCCGCTGGTCCTCCGCCGCCGCCCCCTCCTCAGCCAAACCCCCCTCCCCCTTCCCCCTTCCCTTCCTCTCCCTCCATTCCGAGACCGAACCCCCTAACCCTCCCTCCATCTCTAGCCCCGCCGCCCCAGCCCCCTCGCGAGCCCTCCGCGGCGCCGCAGCCCCCCACATCAAGACCTACGTCCGCTTCTCCTCCGCCGCGGCGACCTCGATTGACTGGGCGCTGGCGTCGAGCGCGAACCTCTCGACGCAGGCGTGGGGCGCGCTGGAGGGCGCCGATGGCGTCGTCAGGGTGTGCAGCTGGGAGGTCGGGGTGCTGGTGTGGCCGGCGCTGTTTGCGGACCGGGGTGCTGGCGAGGGGGAGGTGGGGATGGTGCCGGTTTTTGGGGGGGATTGGCCTAGGGCCGAGGGAGGGGCGAGGGCTAGGGGTGGGATGGATGGGGATGGGGATGGGGATGGGGATGGGGATGGGGATGGGGATGGGGCGGTGGGAGCGGTTGAGGGAGGGGGAGGTGGTGGTAGGAGAGCTGGTTCGGGGCGGTTCGGCACGCTGGTTGGGTTGCGCTTGCCGTATGACCTCCCGCTCACGCCGTATGCGAGGGATGATGTGCCGTGGTGCACGACGGCGGTGCATGAGGAGCCGGATTGGAGGGGGGGAGTGTGGAGGTGAGGGGTCTGCGTCTGGTCTGGCATGCGCTTGTGGAGGGCTGTGTCATGCTTGCTACTTCGGTAGGATAAGTGGGACAAGAGCGAAGGATGGAAGGATGAGCTGGTAGGTAGGAGAAGGAATGGGCCGGTGAGCTCTCAGTATGCAGAGTGTACGACTTAAACAAGAAGAAGCACCACATGCATTTTACAAAAAAATTTGAGAAGAAAATCAGCGTGTGAAGCCGCCTAATATCTTCGGTTAGCGAATCATGTACAACCCAGTCCACCTTTCCTCGATCTCCTAGTCTAGCTCAACCCAATCAAGCCATCTCATCCTAGCCAGTATACGGTTAGCCCATCCTACCCAGCTTGCAACTTCTCATACACGGCTCCACTATATCTTGAGGTTCTCGGGGCAGTCGGTCTTCAGTCCGTACCTGCCCACCATCTCGGCGACAGCGGCGATGTACTGCTTCTCAGCGTCTTCGGGCGAAACATCCTCGTCGACAAACTTCTGCCAGCGCTTGCGCTTCGCTTTGGCCTATAGCGCCCACATCATATGGTCAGTTGATGGTTTCGGGATGGGTAGAGAGCATGGGTGTAGGAGAGGCTGCGACACAGCACCAAGGGGGGGTAAGAGGGGAGCGTCGACGGCAGATAGGAGGGGGTTAATGTCAGGTATATTGAGAGAGCCAGAGGGCACAACGTACTGTCAGGTCGAAGATGCCCGGCGCGGACGCCGTCTTAATGTCCTCTTCTTGCTTCGCGATCTTGGCGTAGGCGTAGAGCTGCAGGCGCGGTGATCACGTCAGTTTCGAGATTTACAAGAGAAACGAAGCCCTCTTTGGGGACATGTGGCATAGTTATGATGCAAGGTTGGAATGAGGAACGCGGCACTCACGTTGAGCCTCTCTTCATTGTTGGCGTTGTTTATGTGCCAAGCGCGTTCGTAGGCGGCAGTAAACTCGGGTGATACTGTTCTCGCCATAATCGATAATACCTCGGGTTTTGAATATATAGTTCAAGCCAGTACACGCGTTCTGAAAGGCACGGTTTTACTATGGTATAGGTGTCGTTGGGATGTGTGACTTAGGAGTTGAGGATTTATGGCGGGGTTCAGATCGGAGGAAAGCGGGGAACAGCAGGTAGGGCTTGAAAGTTGGAAGGCGGTGACGCAAGTTAACCTGTTCCTTAATCCCCTTTAAATTTTTACCTGGAAACTTTCGTTGGTGTAGTCGTTACTACGTGATATTTTTATACAGGTAATAAATATGGGTATATGGTAGAACGAGACTGAAAAGGACAAAGCCCAAAGCAACAAAAAACTCCTGTCATCCTTGCACCTATTCTTTGAGGAAAAAAATTACACGTAGCTGACAGTCTCAAGGACAAAAAATACATTCTAAATTCGAGGTGTGATCCATATGGTGGTGGACTGAATATCAAGATATAAACGGCCAAAAACGAATTAAATGATATAAGAAAGAGCAGAGCCAACAGAGCGAGCCAACGGTTTAATCATATTCAACGCTAACCCAGACTTAATATCTGGAGGTGGTGCAACAACGTCGGGAGCTCCTGCAAAGTCTTGAGATGCATTCAGACAATCATAGCAGTTACATCCGAACTCTTCCCTAGTGGCCCTATAATCTTCATCTCCGGGAAGTCGAAAGAGGTCAGAAATGCCCATTAAAAGCCAGTCGTCGACAATACCGGTGGAGTCGATGCCGGCTTCTCTCAAGGCATCAACCCAGATGTGAAGTAGACCTGCTTCTGCAGCAAGACAAGTTGGGCTTCGAGATCCTCTCCCTGTCTGGTTCCATGGCAAATTACAAGAGCAGCGCATGTGGGCATCTTCTCCGTTTTGCAATAAAAGTACGAGTGTGCGTCGTAGATGGTTATCGATGAGATTTCGCCATAACACATCGTATGTCCAGTAACGAACGTCCCAAAGGGAGAGGAACAGCAGATGGCTAGGTGGGTCTTGGCAGAAACAGGTATCCTGGTTGAGGGACAACGTTCGACCGTTCTTTATAGCGAATACCCGGCTCTTAACACCCCTTGAACATAGAGACTTCAGCGCTTCGAACCTGAAATTATGTCGCCTTTGGAAATCCTCCTCGTCCGAATTCGCCCAACACTTGTTCATTACGCATACAATCTCCTTAAAAATTAGATCCGGGTATTCGTAAGCAAGCTCATCAAGGCCAGACCAGAATTCATGCAAAAAGTAGTTTATCCCGAGCGGCAATATGTAATTACTACTACCCGAAGTCTTCCACAGTTCCAGTAAATTTCGGGGGTCTTGGAAAGGGTCCCTCTGAGCTCCACGCAAAAACAGCTTTCCAAGAGCGTCAATTTTATTGAAAGCCTGCAACTCCATCTCGGATTTGCCACACATATAATCACTAGAGTTGCTTTGACATTGCTGAAGAACCTTGGGCATCAGACCAGACGGATCTGCACCTAGATCTATCAAATACTGAATCATTTCGAGATTCTCATCTGTAATATTGCTGTCGAAATCTGATGAGTAGTCGAGGAGTCCGCGTCCATTTGGATCAACATCAAGCGGCGTGATTTCCCCTGCCTCAATAAGTTGTCGAAGCCCTTTCCAGTCTCCCTTAATAGCTCTTCGGAAGCCTAAAGAGTCGAATGGAACAGTGTGAAAATAGCGGAAGTTGAGACTTCGAGAAACATTGCAGTCGTTGAGATTAGGTACTGATTCATAAGAAGCCCGGAATGCTTTGAGACGGAAACAAGAGAAAGGGAAAAATGTCAGCGTTCTTCGGCATTCCGTAAAGGATTTCTCTTCAGCATTTCGTCTTGAAGAAATTGTGCATGTGATTTGTGTGACGGTCGTAGTAGCCTGTAAAATTCCAGCAACTGTCGGAATTCGGTAGCTAGACGTTTCAGTTTTTCTAGTAGTAGGAGAATAGATGGTTTGGGGCTTTCGACGAGGGCTGAGCTCCGTTCCATCAATACCTTCAGAGCTGCTACTAGTCCACCCCTGAGAAGAATTTTGATAATCGGTTGAAGAGGTTATGTGTTTCTGTCCCTGTAGCACAATGGCTTTTCTATTATTTAACTCTTGCCTACTATCGGAAAGGCGGAGCTGAAGGCCCCTCGAAATACAACCGGTCTGGGCCTGTTGATGTGGTAACAAGACCTTCAGTTCAGAGGGACTAAGGAAAGAAAGAAGAAAGTTGTTCATTTGGCGGTCCAGCTCGGATTGTATTGTTGTGCAAATTGTGGACGTTAGCCCCTCGATGGACTGGTGAACGGTTTCTAGACCCTCTTTAATTTCCGTGACCCCTCCTTCGATGTGAGAAGTGGCGGCCAAGGTATTTTCCGTCGTCTCGGAGTAGATAGATAAGCTTGTGTGTATCTTATTCAAGGATTTACGGACGTGATCCGCGTGCTCGCCTTGGCCATCTCGTATATACCTATGGAAGTCAGAACTAACATGATCGTTCTGATTACGCAATCAAGAAAAAACATGAGGGCTAGAAGAATAACGAAACAAAACGTACTCGAGAATATCTCCTTGAAATCCGGAAAGAGCCAGCTGGTATACCTTGATCGCCAAATCCAAGGAAGTTTTCGCGGTCTCTAGTTCCGAAACGTGTTTCTGAAAATGTGCTTTATTCGAGCCGGCAAGAAACTGCTTCCACCTCCTTTTTGTTGCACCCTCGATGCTGCTAGAGTCATTTCGTTCAATGAGCTTCCTCAATGAATCTATCTGACTCCAACACTGTTCGACAGCTTCGGTAATACATTTCTTAGCTTGCGGGCTAACTTTAACAGGCTGCTCTTTTGAGAGAATCGTTAATGTGTCTTCTAGAACTTGGAGCTTTGTCTTTAAATTTATTATCAACCGTGGGGCGTCACGAAAGTCGTCAATGACGCTAAGAATGAAAGCGATGCCTTGCGCAGCCTGCCCAGCAAGGCCAATAAACGACACCGCTGCGCTAGTAGCACTAAGTGGATCAACCATAGAGAGGACTTGGAAAAGGGATTTAGAAAAGGCCCGAAAAAGAAAGAGCTTCTTGAACTGAAAACAAAAGATGTCGGGGTATATAGACATTACAATATGCGTTCATCCTCGGTGCGGCGGAGCACGAAATGCAGGGTTACAGGAGCAAAGCCATACACGGCGAGCTACCCTGAGACATAGCTGTTTCGACCAGGCGCCGTGGCTGTATTTTTGGTTATGTTATGCACATAGCCGATGATCGCCGGAAGCAAATAGCTAAGCACAGCTACCCTGGTTAATCTACCTAGGATTTCCTAGCAAGAAAGTATCACATACTAAAAGGCAATTTGAGGTTATAACAGTTTAAGGTTTACTACTTGGTCAACCACCATTTCTTTAGTAAATTTGGGACAGCGAGACTTATATTACAATAGCAATAGTAAGTAAGAAGAATTAATATCTATTACACTAGTTAAGCGGTTAGAACGGCATAGTCACACAGGCAACCCATAAAAGAAGAATTGCCAGTGTTGGGAATATATCACGTATAGTTACGTGGTCACGTGTCGCCACGACACTAGCGTGGCGAGGAGCCTTAAGCTCCTCGCCCTTCCTCATTAAAAGAAAAGAATAGAATAACAATCATCATACTATCTACAAACCGTAGCTATGTGATATCACCTTGTGTTACCAACATAAGTAGTTACTCTACCTCTATATAAAATCTTCCTATTATACCTCTTTAGTTTTACTTATAGATAACTAAAATTATTTTTTATTAAACTTATATTTAAATATAAGCCCTAAAAGCTTCTTAATTTATAAGATTACTATATAAGTTAGCCTAGCTGTTTTATTCTTTTTCTTAATATCTAAAACCACCTAGTTAAGTATTAGGCCCTAGCTTTTATGCATTATAAGAGTAAAAGCTAGAGTAACTAGAAATTAACGCTATAAGTAAGAGCCTTTTATACTTTTCTATTTATAAAGCATAGAAAATATAGGGATAACTTTCTTACTATCCTACTAAGTAAATAGGGTAGGTCTATTATACCTATCTACTATAATTAGTAGTAACTAGGGCTGATTATTTTTAATATCCGCATATTCCTTCTATATAATATCTTTAACTATACTAGTAGTACTATTTACTAAGCCTAGTTCAACCCAGATATTTTATATTAGTATTACTTTTATGCTAATATATAAGGCTAGATTCTCTATAGTATTATACTAATTAGAAGTAGCCTTTTACGCATCTATACTAGTATTAACTAACTTAATAGCCACTACTAGCTATAAAAGGTCGCGAAGTTAAGTAGTATTATACTTACCTATAGTAGCGCATATACTATATAGCCAAATTATATTATTAAAGCCTATAACCTTATTAGTAGGTAGGCCTTACTTATACCTAGTTAAAAAAAACTTCTAGGTTAAATTACTTATAGAATTACTATATAGCTCTATAAGGGTAGTCCTAAATATAAAGCTTTTAGCGTTATTACTGCCCTACCGCATAACTTAATCTAAGATAGCAGTTTAGTTAATTGCCTTATAGGCTCCCTTTTTATAGCTAGTAAGCTCTAATAGGCTAATAGGTAGATTATTATATAAGGCCGCCTAACCTATAGAGGGAAGCTAATAGAAATTGCCTACTAATAGGATGTTTAAGCCTCTAAAATAGTTATTATTATATATAGGGTAGATCTAATAAAGGTATGACGGTGCTGGAGCGCGTCACCTACTACATTGCCATTTCCAGGGCAATTCGCCGCATTTCTGGGCAATCTACTAGCACTACTCATAGAGCTAGCCAATCAGGATTTTCCATGCCCGGCATGGAAAATCGCCATTAGCTTGCTTGCTACTAGCGCCTTGGCAACCCCTTATATCTCATTAGTCTCTAATAATCTTCTTCTCCTTCTTCTCCTTAGCTTAGTATTCTTATATAGTAGCAATCTACAAGCTTCGGCTTAGAAGCATTTGTATAAGCCCGTTACATTATACTAAGCTCTCCCTACATTACCTAGGAAGGCCTTAATAATATCCCACCCTAAAAGAAAACCTTTGTCTGCAACAACGCGTCAACGCGTTATACTTAGACATTAAAAAAAACTCACACTACTACGCCTAAGAAGGCCCTAACAATATCCCACTTTATAGGCTAGACTATACTTAACCTGCACCCCTAGAATTAAAACCGAATAGTACAATTCCAACAAACCTTAGAAAGCTAATAATGGCGCCTAAAGCAAGCTTATCTAAAAGACCTGCCTCTACTTAAGAAAAATATAAGATCTAATTAGGATTAGAAATTAAAGACAATAATAATATTATAGGTGTACATAAGCAGATTTATGTCCTTGCAGCTAATTAGAAGGTTAATTGTCTTTAAGCCTAAACCGCGTAAGAGACTCTAAAGGAGATCCTAGAAAGCCTTACTGCCTTATAAAACAGCCCAGCCTCCCCTATATAAAGCCTTAGTTAACCCATTTACTTAACCAAATATAATATACTAGAGAGTACGGATATAATAATAAAGTAGTTAAAGTCCGTTAAGCTCCCTAACCCCCCACTATTATTAAACGGCATAGACCTAACCTTTAAGAACTAGAGAATTTAGGTATAAGGAAAGCTTCGTGTTAACTACAACCATTTCCCCTCTAAAGAAGCTAAAATGCTCTACCTCTTTAGTCGAACTATTAGGGACGCCTAGTAATACCTCTAGGCTAAGTTTAAAGACAAGTTACCTATTTAGTTTATATCTATTAATAAGATAATATAGCATCTAGCTACTATCTATATTAATCCAAATAAAGTATAGGATGCCTGTTATAACTATAATTGCCTAATAATAAAATTAAACCAATCCTTTACTAAGTTCTAGACTTAGTTCTTATACCTAGTAGGCAAAGGCCAGGTTCCCCTTATAAACTATTATTTAGACCTATATAACAAGCTAACAGTCCAACTATAAGAGAAGATTATAGTAGCCTTAGATAACCTACTAACTTACTAAAAACTTATAGCCTAATGTTTATCACTAGATTTAGAACTAAAATAAATTAATGCTTATTCTAATTAACTAAAACGGCCCTATAGCAACTATAACCTATCTGCTACACTAACAGGAGCTAGTGTTAGAAGATAAACTATAACCGCCCTTATACTAAAAGCAATTATAACTACCTACCCTTAAGCCTTGCCTGACTTATTATGTACTACACCTTTAGTTAATGCTTATTACAATACCCTAATTAACCCTACCATGGTTATATGCTTTAATTACGGAAAGGATAGTTACTTTACTATATCCTACCTAGAGCTAAAAAATATGGGTAATATTAAGGAGATAGAGAAAGAAGAAATATCTAACAAGTTAAAAAAAAAGAACCTTAGAGAAAGACTCCCCCCTAGGGTATCCTATTAATCTTAAAGAGATTAATCTAAGTTAGCTAATAGGTAGAAAATACTTTACAGTTCTATATATAGTATTTTATTAGGAACTTTAACTTTTGGAGCTCTTGCTGCACCCGGCCCAAAAAGACCAAACCAACCAAAAGAACCCTGAAAAACACCCTAATAATCCCCTAAGATGCATGCATCACAGGAAAGGCACAGGTGGAATGACGGTGGTACGTAGTTACGCGCGACCGCCAGACCTATACCCAACAATAGCCCCCTATAATAACAACAAGGACGGGCGAATACTATACCAGAAAGTGGAAATACCCTAATTAAGAAGGCATCTAATAAAATATAAAGCCTATTAGACGCGTCTAGTATCTAAAACTATAGGGGAGTATCTATTAGCCATTATAAACTAATATAGCTAGCAGAATAGCTCCAGTCTAGTAAACCTTAGGCGCCCCTCCAGCAAACCCTTAATTAAATCCTCCAACGGCTAAATAAAATCAAAGATAAACAAAACCCCCCCCTATAGGCGAACTGTACCTGGGCCGCCGTAGCTGCGCTTCTATAGCATAGGGAACCTACCCCCCTAAAGACAACAACCGGGTATATAATCACAATATAACTAAATACAGAAAAGGTAGAGGAACTTAGGGGATAATTAGAAACAGAAGTTCTTATAGAGATTTATAAGGAGGTCTATAACGCCGTTACAGTCCAACACCTTAGGAGTAGAGACATTAGAGTCACCCTAAAGGACTAACAGGCAAAGGAACGGGCCGTAAGGGTAGGGGACAGGCTAGGAAAGCGTATTAGCATAAAAGTGCTTCGTAAAGATTACCCAGTTAAAGTCCTATCGGTTCCCATAAGCCTTAGGGTAGAAAGGGGACGCTAGGCGGATAATATAGCAACTATATAGAAGATAGTAAAACAAACGGAACGCCTTATACTAGGACTTGTAATTACCCGGATTTAATAGCTTTAACAGGAAAATATAAACTAAGCATATAATAAGAATAATAAGAGGATATAAGGGGCGCTAAAGACTTGCTAAGAAGATAACAGATAAACGCATAGCTCCCTTATTATCAGCGTATATATACTAGGAATGCAAAAACTTCTTATCCAAAAAGGAATAATTATAAATAGCCTTATATATAACATAAGGCTTTATAACTACAGACTATACCTAGAACGATATTATCGCTATATATAATAGGGACACACCCAATCCATATACGCAGCACAGGTGTGCTACAGCCACTATGCAGGCCCCTATAATATAAGACAATATATAAATTAAGACTAAATAAAATGCGCAAACTGTTACTAAAGCACATATAAGGCGTAGAAGAGAGAAGACTGCATTAAATATAGAAGACGGAAGGAAAGGGCTTAATAGCTGCGGGAATAACTGCATGCTAAGTTATATAAATAGAAACAACAGGCAATAAGCTAGGGGGACATAGGTATCTTCCCAGCGTTTCCTACCTTTAATACTAGGGGGCTAAGCCAGCCATCCCAAGCCTTAACGGGCTAAAAGTAACGCCGCGCGACATTACCAGACTAAACAGGGATATAAGGGACACATAGGATACAAGGGAGAGAACGCCCAGTAGGAAGACCCCTATAGACGGCTATAGCAAGTTTAAGGCCGGGATAATTAAGAATTAGATTTAACGTGGTAAATATAATACATATAGCTAGCTTACAAGGGGCACACAGCCAACCAGTAAGAATAGGGGAAGAACTAGAGGCAATAACAAACTTAGATTTAGAAAGGCTAGTAGGAACATAAGATACAGGAATAGAAAGCTTTATATAAAATAAGTAGTGGCCAGGGAGTAAATATAGGAGACAGAAGTTCTGAACATTTTAGAGAAAGTGGAAATGGAAGAAGTGAGGAGCGAAGGAGAGGCAAAGAACCCCCGCTAAGGGTCCACCACTTAACTATTATATAGTATAACTACGGCAATACAAACCACCATCTAGTAAGGCCCCTACTAGACAGTCTAGACCCAGAGAAACACCATATTCTTACTATATAAGAGCCGTATTATAATACCTACACATAATTAATATACTGCCCCTAAGGATTCCAGCTCCTATATAAACTAAAAGCAGCTATACGCGTATACTTTATAATCAGCAAAAATATTAGCCTTACCTTATAGTTATAGCAGGCAGTTAACCTAGATATTACAGTTATAACTATCCAGATATATAGGGGACTAGTATAAATTATTAATATCTATAACCCTAGGGTCGAAGGGGTAGTACAGACAGAGAATATTATATCTATAATAAGCTTGCTAGAAACTAAATACGCGGAGTCTATTCTACTAGGAGATATAAACCTCTACTACCTATAGTGGGGGGGTATCCATATTGCTGCCAATTAATAGGCAGAGTGCCTACTAAGAGCTATAGATAATGGGGGCCTTAAGCTAACTACCCCCCTAGGTGCAATTATATGGCAATAGGGCACTGCCAAAAGTATAATTAACCTTATAATTATGGACGAAAACCTATACTAGAGACTTAAAAAGTGCTCCCCTAAAGAAAAATAGGCATTTACCTTAGACCATATCCCTATCCAGATATAACTAGATCTGGACATTAAGGCGCAACTAAATAGTAAAAGATATATAATAAGAAAGCTTAACGTAGATAGCTTCCTTAATATAATTAAATAATAACTCTAAAACCTAAAAAAAATACACCTAATACTAAACAAGCGAGGCTTATTGGCTACCCCTAAGGAAATTAATTAAAGACTAGAAAGGATCTAGGCAGTAATTAAAAGTAGGCTAAAAGAGTACTGCCCAGTTTTAAAACCGGGCCCCTATACGCGATATGCATAGTCCGTATAGTGCGCGGCCCTTATAGCCGGCCAACGACGAGCAAGGAGGAAATATATAAGTAGCCACGATTCTAAGAACAAGAGATAATATAAAGACATAAAAAACCAGCTAAAGAATACCCTAAAAAAAGAAGCAAGGAATAACTAGAGATAGTTTATAAATAAACATACTATTAACCCAAGTCTCCCCTATAATAAGGGCCTTTAGACTATAGCGAAATAGGTAAAGAAAAAGGCGGGACGCCTAGTAGAAGATCTATACCTACTACCCCTATAAAGAGTAGGCGAACCATAGGCCACAAGTAATAATAATAAGAAGGTAAAGATCCTTATAGAAAGATTTTTCCCTTAACTGGCTCTAGTAGACCTTAGTAACATCACTAGTAAAACACTAGTAACTCGCCTAAGGGTTAACAGCGATATAACAACTAAAGAAATAGCTAGAACTATCAGCTGCCTCTTAAACAACATAGCACTAGGACTAGATAGGATCCTAAACAAAGCCCTAAAGACCTATAGACCACTTATAGTACCTTGGCTTGCAAACGTAGCCAAAGTATGCTTTATAATAGGCTACTACCCGCGACTTAAAAGATCCATAATAACGGTTGTCTTATAAAAAGAAGGTAAAGTAGACTACTTAATCCCAGGAAGCTACCGCCCTATTGCCTTAGAAAACACCCTAAGCAAGATCTTAAAAAAGGTTATAGCGGACTATATAGCAGATATAGTAGAGGAACACGCCCTACTACCACAAAGCTAAATAGGGGCAAGAAAGAATCGCTTAACGCTATTAGCACTTACACTACTCGCTACTACCATTAAAACTGCATAGGCTATGCGAAAGGACTTTATAATATTAATACTTTGAGAATTCGACCCTTCGACTTTTGGAGCTCTTGCTGCACCCGGCCCAAAAAGACCAAACCAACTAAAAGAACCCTAAAAAACACCCTAATAATCCCCTAAGATGCATACATCACAGGGGAGGCACAGGTGGAACAACAGTAGTACGCAGTCGCGCATAACCGCCAGACCTATACCCAACAATGGCCCCCCATAACAACAACAAGGACGGGCGAATACTACACCAGAAAGCGGAAATACCCTAATTAAGAAGGCATCTAATAAAATACAAAGCCTATTAGACGCGTCTAATATCCAGAACTATAGGGGAGCATCTATTAGCTATTATAAACTAATACAGCTAGCAGAATAGCTCTAGTCTAGCGAACCTTAGGCGCCCCTTTAGTAAACCCTTAATTAAATCCTCCAACGGCTAAATAAAATCGAAGATAAATAAAACCCCCCCTAATAGGCGAACTGTACCTAGGCCGCCATAGCTATGCTCCCATAGCATAGGAAACCTACCCCCCTAAAGACAATAACTAGGTATATAATTATAATACAACCAAATATAGAAAAGGTAGAGGAACTTAGGGGACAATTAGAAACAGAAGTTCTTATAAAGATTTATAAGGAGGTTTACAACGCCGTTACAGTCTAATACCTTAGGAGTGGAGATATTAGAGTTACCCTAAAGGACCAACAGGCAAAGGAACGGGCCGTAAGGGTAGGGGATAGGCTAGGAGAGCGTATTAGCATAAAAGTACTTTGTAAAGATTACCTAGTTAAAGTCCTGTCGGTTCCCATAAGCCTTAGGGTAGAAAGGGGACGCCAGGCGGACAATATAGCAACTATACAGGAGATAGTAAAACAAATAGAACGCCTTATATTAGGACTTATAATTACCCGGATCTAATAGCTTTAACAGGAAAATATAAACTAAGTATATAATAAGAACAATAAAAAGATATAAGGGGCGTTAGAGACTTGCCAGGGAAATAATAAACAAACGCATGGCTCCCTTATTGTTAGCGTATATATACCAGGAATGCAAAAACTCTTTATCTAAAAAGGAATAATTATAAATGGCCTTATATATAACATAAGGCTCTACAACCACAGACTACGCCTGGAATAATGTTATTACTACGCATAATAGGGACACACCCAATCCACATACGCAGTATAGGTGTGCTGCGGCCACTATACAGGCCCCCATAATACAAGACAATATATAAATTAAGACTAAATAAAATGCGTAAACTGTTACTAAAGCATACATAAGGCGTGGGAGAGAGAAGACTGCATTAAATATAGGAGACGGAAGGAAAGGGCTTAATAGCTACGGGAATAACTATACGCTAGGTTATATAAATAGAAATAACAGGCAATAAGCTAGGGGGATATAGGTATCTTTCTAGCGTTTCCTATCTTTAACACTAGGGGGCTAAGCCAGCTATCCTAAGCCTTAATAGGCCAAAAGCAACGCCGCGTAATATCACCAGACTGAACAGGGACATAAGGGATATATAGGATATAAGGGAGAGAACGCCTAGTAGGAAGACCCCTATAGACAGCTACGGCAAGTTCAAGGCCGGGACAATTAAGAATTAGATTTAACGCAGTAAACACAACACACGCAGCTAGCTTATAAGGGGCATATAGCTAACTAGTAAGAACGGGGGAAGAACCAGAGGTAATAACAAACTCAGATTTAGAAAGGCTAGTAGGAATACAAGATATAGAAATAGAAAGCTCTATATAAAATAAGTAGTGGCTAGGGAGCAAATATAGGAGATAGAAGTTCTGAATATTTTAGAGAAAGTAGAAACAGAAGAAGTAAGGAGTGAAGGAGAGGTAAAGGACCCCCACTAGGGGTCCGCCACTTAACCATTATACAGTATAACTGCAGCAATACGAACCACCATCTAGTAAGGCCCCTACTAGACAGTCTAGACCCAGAGAAATACTATATTCTTGCCATATAAGAGCCGTATTATAATACCTATATATAATTGACATACTGCCCCTAAGGATTCCAGCTCCTATATAAACTAAAAGCAGCTATACACGTATGCTTTATAATTAGCAAAAATATCAGCCTTGCCTTATGGTTATAGCAGGCAGTTAACCCAGATATTGCAGTTATAACTATCCAGATATATAGGGGACTAGTACAAATTATTAATGTCTATAACCCTAGGGTCAAAGGGGTAGCATAGATAGAGAATATTATATCTATAATAAGCTTACTAGAAACTAAACACGCGGAGTCTATCCTACTAGGAGATATAAACCTCTACCACCTATAGTAGGGGGGCATCTATGTTGCTACCAATTAATAGGTAGAGTGCCTACTAAGAGCTATAGACAATGGGGGCCTTAAGCTAGCTACCCCCCCAGGTGCAATTATATGGCAATAGGGTACTACTAAAAGTACAATTAACCTTATAATTATGGACGAAAACCTATACTAGAGACTTAAAAGGTGCTCCCCTAAAGAAGAATAGGCACTTACCTTAGACTATATCCCTATCCAGATATAACTAGATCTGGATATTAAGGCGCAACTAAATAGTAAAAGATATGTAATAAGGAAGCTTAATATAGATAGCTTCTTTAATATAATTAAATAACAACTCTAAGACCTAGAAGAAATCCACCTAATACTAAACAAGTAAGGCTTATTGGCTACCCCCAAGGAAATTAATTAAAAACTAGAAAGGATCTAGGCAGCAATTAAAAGCGGGCTAAAAGAGCACTGCCCGGTTTTAAAACTAGGCCCCTATACGCGACACGCATAGTCCACATAGTGCGCAGCCCTTATAGCCGGCCAATAACGAGCAAGGAGGAAATATATAAGCAGCCATAATTCTAAAAACAAGAGATAATATAAAGACACAAGAAACCAGCTAAAGAATACCCTAAGAAAAAAAGCAAGGAATAACTAGAGATGGTTTATAAACAAATACACTACTAACCTAAGTCTCCCCTATAATAAGGGCCTTTAGACTATAGCGAAATAGGTAAAGAAAAAGGCGGGACGCTTAGTAGAAGATCCACACCTACTACCCCTATAAAGAGTAGGCAAACTATAGGCCACAAGCAATAATAATAAGAAGGCAAAGATCCTTATAAAAAGATTTTTCCCTTAACTAGCTCTAGTAGACCTTAGCGATATTACTAGTAAAATACTAGTAACTCGCCTAAGGGTTAACAGCGATATAATAACTAAAGAAATAGCCAGAACTATTAGCCGCCTCTTAAATAATACAGCACTAGGACTAGATGGGATCCTAAACAAAGCCCTAAAGACCTATAGACCACTTATAGTACCTTAGCTTGCAGATATAGCTAGAGCATACTTTATAATAGGCTACTACCCGCGACTTGGAAGATCTATGACGACGGTTATCTTATAAAAAGAAGGTAAAGTAGACTACTTAATCCCAGAAAGCTACCGCCCTATTGCCTTAGAAAACACCCTAAGCAAGATCTTAGAAAAGGTTATAGTGAACTATATAGTAGATATAGTAGAGGAACACGCCCTACTACCACAAAGCTAAATGGGGGCAAGAAAGAATCGCTTAACGCTATTAGCACTTATACTACTCGCTACTACCATTAAAACTGCATAGGCTATGCGAAAGGACTTCGTAGTATTAATACTTAGCCTAGATATTAGTGGCGCCTATAATAATATACCCTATAAGCGTCTCCTATACATCCTTAGGGCAAAGGGCTTCCTAGAATAGATTATTCAATTTATTTAAGGATTTATAGGCCAGAAAGAAATATTACTAGTCTTTAGCGGATACCAGAGCCCCCCTATCGCAGTTATAATAGGAATACTATAAGGATTACCTCTATTACCTATACTCTTCCTCTTCTTTATAAGCAACCTACTTAATATCTTTAAGAAAGGGGCGACCTAGGGGATAGGCTTTATTAATAACACAAACCTAATTATATATAGGCCAACAGCCGCAGAGAACTATAGGACACTAGAGAAAGCCTATAACACCTATATAGAATAGGCAAGACAATATAGAGTCTAATTCTCACCAGAGAAATACCAGCTAATCTATTTTATAAGAAAATATAACTAATCTGCAGATCTTTAGCATATAATCCACATCTAAGGCTTTAGGGGTTAACCGGTTTAAGGCCTAAGGGTATTAGGAGTGTAGGTAGACAGCAAGCTCCAGTAGAGCGCATATACGGCGCAAGCGGCCCGTAAGGGCCAAGCACAGTATATCGCTATATCTAGGATCGTTAATTCTATATAGGGTCCATGCTTCCAGAGGTCACACCTATTATATATAACAGTTGTCCAGCTAACCATAACGTATAGATCTAGCATTTAGGCCACTAGAGAAACTAAGAAAGGCCCCCCTAAATCACTCCTTAAACTACTCCAAAAGGTCTAAACAGCCTGCCTTAGGAGTATAACAGGCGGGTATAAGCGAACGGCTACAGTACTACTTAAGAAGGAAGCCAATATTCCCCCCCTATAACTATATATTAAAGCCAATGCAATGTAAAGGGTGTAAAAGGAACGCAACTCTAACGTCATAAAGTATATTAAGACACGCCTAAACAAACTATAGAGGGACCCTAGGGTGCCCTATAGGAGAAGAAACCAATAACCCCAAAGTAGGGAAGATATATTAGGAAAACAGGTAGAGAAAGCAGAAGAAGAATAGTGCGGCGCTAGGGCCCAGGCCTATATAGAGGAGGAAGGGAAACGCGTAAGAGGCCAGCAAAGACAACAGCAAGGGAGAGAAAGGAGCCAAAGTAGAGCATAAAAAAGTACTGGAAAACCATCTACCGCAATATAATACTGGTTAGACCGACGCTAGAGAGACAAATAGGAGTTAAAGGCACAGAGGTAAACTTAGGCAAGGGGAACCCAAGCTGTAGCATAGGTAATACTATAAGGGGTAAATATCTAAGGGCTCCAAGAGGGCCTAATAAAGGTAGAAAATACAATAGCAACACTCTTAAGGATAGGAATAATAGGACTAAAAGATTGGCTTTACTGGGTAGGTATCCTAGTAGGTAGCCTAAGGTGCAAATATGGCTAGCCAAAACAGACACCAAAACACGTAATACTATTGTGCCCCTTATACACTGGCCAAGAAGCAATGCTCTTAGCAGCTAGCATAGAAAACTATAATACACTACTCTTAACACAGAAAGGCCTTAAGGCGGCTACCTAGTGGCTTATTAGCTAAAATATACTAGACCAGTTCTGGGTTGCAAAGGAAATAGTAATAGAAGGCAAAGGGGCAAGTAACAGGCGCCCCCTAATAACTCTACAGGAGTAGAGTATAGTGTGTAATACTAGCGCGTCTATAGGTTTGTTACGGCAGTAGTAGTTCCTAAGGAGGTCAAAAAATAAGGTAGTAGAGCACCACTAGTGACTCGCAGGCGACTCGCAAGCGAGCCCTAAAAGGCGGGGAGACGGATCACGGGGTTTTCTTAAATAGAGTTTTCTCCCTATATGTATATAAGGAGTAGTCCGCGTGGGCCCAACAGGGATCCGAATCGGGCGTTAAGCAATGAATAATAATATATATAGTATTTTAAAATGGATATAGAGTTAATATAAATGCCCTTATTAATACTAGAGCAAATGGCTTTACCTTTATAAATACTACTTATATAAATAACGTTGCTAAGTTCTTAAATATAAATACTACCCAACTAGAGAAGCCTATTTAAGTAAAAGGCTATAACAGCTAAGCTAGTAAGCCGGTTACCTATGTCCTAAAGCTATATATCGCTATTAATAAATAACACTAGTTTAGTATCCCCTTCTATATCCTAGACCTAGGGTCCTATAATATAATCCTTGGCCAAAAATAGATGTCCTACTTTAATATTTGGTTAAATATATAACAAAGACAGTTTGTCTGGCTAGAGAATAAACTAAAATTACCCTCCTTTATTAGAGAAATTCGGACCAACTATAGGATATTAGCTGTAAAGGCTAACCCTATTTATTAATAGGATATTAGAAACCACAACCTAGCCTTTGCCCAAGAAGATGCCCGCTATAAGGCCGGTAGGAACTCTATACTAATAATAATACTCCTCTAAAGCACTGCAGTTGAGGAGGACTCTACTTATAAAAGTAGAATAGATAGTAATATAGACAACTTCTAAATTATGGAGATCTGGCTAATATAGAAGAGGATATACTAATAGGATATAAAAAACAACCTTTAGAAGATATAGTAAGAGCTAAAAGGAGTAAGGACAACGCTAATATACTAAAAGCCCCTAAGGCCACGGACACCCCTACTACTATATAACACCCCTATAGTAGACATCGCGGTAATTAGTGCTATAGGTTTTCACTTTAATATATATTAGAAGGATAATAAAGTCTTTATAACTAGCTTATATAAAATTAACTAGATTATTAACAAAAAGGAAGAAGGGCTAGTAAAGGAAACTAATAAAGAACTAGTTAAGCGCCTTCTCCCTACTTACCTCTTAAACCATAGAGACGCGTTCTTAAAAGCAGCTTTAGATATACTGCCCCCCTACTAAACCTATAATTATAAGATCCAGCTAGAGGCTAATAACTCTCTAGGCTACAGCCCCCTTTACTAGCAAACTATAGAAGAACTAAAAGCTATAAAATAGTACTTAATCAACAACCTCTATAAAGGGTTTATTAAACCAAGTTAGGCTCCTTTTACTTCCCCTATTCTATTTATAAAGAAACCTAATAAAGGCGTCCGCTTCTGCATTAACTATCAAAAACTAAACGCCATTACTTAGAAAAATTATTACCCTCTTCTACTAATTAATAAGACCCTTATATATCTAAGCTAAGCTAAAATCTTTATAAAGCTTAATGTCCACTAAGCTTTCTACCAAATTAGGATAAACCCTACATTAGAGGATTTAATAACGTTCCATACCCACTATAGTTCTTATAAATATAAAGTCCTTCCTTTTAGACTAACAAATGGGCCAGCTACGTACCAATAGTATATAAATAATATTCTTTTTAATTACCTTAACAAATTCTGCATGGTATACCTAGATAACATTCTTATATACTTAGATAATAAACTTAAGCACCAAGTTTACGTTAAAAAGGTTCTACAGAGGCTGTAGAATATAGGGCTATAAGTTAATATTAAGAAATATAAATTTAGAGTAAAGCAAATAAAGTACCTTAGGTTTATTATTAGCATAAAAGGAATTAAAGTTAACCCTAAGAAGGTTAAGGCAATATATAATTAGAAACCCCCTTATACAGTAAAAGGCATCTAGTCCTTTCTTAGCTTCTGTAACTTCTACTATTAGTTTATCCATAACTATAGGGTTATGGCTAAGCCTCTTATACAACTAACTAAAAACAACACGCCTTTTATTTTTAATGATAATTATATAGAAGCCTTTAAGGAGTTAAAGGACCAACTTACCTCCTCCCTAGTTCTCCGTTACTATAACCTAAATCTTAAATTAATACTGGAAACGGACGCCTCCAATAGAGTAGTAGCGGGGGTTCTCTTATAGTTATACCTAGATGGCAAATAGTACCCTATTATATTTTTCTTAAAAATAATGGCCCTAGCTAAGTATAACTACAAGATACACAATAAGGAAATGCTAGCTATTATATAATTATTGTCCCAGTAGTGCGCAGAGCTTAGAAGTATAGACTCTTAGATTAAAGTCTATACTAATTATAAAGCCCTTAAGTATTTTATAACAACAAAGTAGTTTACCAGTTAACAGGCTAGGTGGGCTAAAATACTCTCCCAATTCTTCTTTACAATTATATACTACCCTAATAGGCAAAATTTTAAAGTTAATGCCCTTACCTAGAGGGAATAGGATGTGGAGCCATAGGATACGCTAAAGGCTTAGTACCGGACACGTGCCCTCCTCCGTCCCGAATAGCTTAACCTATATATCCTTAAGGAACTAAGCTCCAAACAGAATAAGCTAGCGCCTATGGAAGGAGAGATCCTAGATAAACTAATGGGACTAATTAACTATATTCTAATTGCGAACCGCATAGCCAAATCCCTAAAAGCCCTCTAAGACTAAGCTATAGAAGACAACCCTAATTTAGAAATGGAAGACGGACTGCTCCTATATTAAAAACAGCTTATAGTTCCAGACGTTAACAACCTGTAAACGGAACTAATCCATAAAGCTCACTATTAAGTCTCTACAGCGCACCCTAGTTAAGACAAAACCCACCAACTACTAGCGCCTCACTACTATTAGTAAGGACTCCTATCCAATATAGAACAATTTATTAAGAATTGTCATGCTTGCAAATAGGTAGATACCCCTAGGGATTAAACCCCTAGGTAGTTATAACCACTGCCAGTTCCCAAACACCCTTAGCAGCATATTATAATAGACTTTAAATTATTCCTAAAGGACAAATATGGCTATAATATGGCCTTTATAGTAGTTAACTAACTAAGTAAGCAAGCTATTTCCCTCCCTTGCTTTAAGACTACAACTGCAAAAGGTATGGCCCATATATATATTAACAATATTTACCAGATCTATAGCACTCCTAAGTTAATTATCTCTAATTATAAACCCTAGTTTATATTAGACTTCTAGAACAAATTCTACTAGATCCTTAGAATTAAGATTAAGCTCTTTACTATATTCTACCCTTAGACCAATAGCTAAACCAAGATTATAAACTAATACCTTAACCAGCGACTTCGCCCCTTTATTAATTACTACTAGGACAACTAGTTGGAACTACTACCTATAATGGACTACGCACAGCTTACACTCCCTTATAATAGTATAGGAATATTACCATTTAAGTTACTCTATAGATACAAGCCACAAACATCCTTTAATTAGGATAGACCTATAGGACCTATAACAGCCCATAAACGCCTTAGCTATAAAGAGGCCCAGACATTCGCTAAGAGAATGCATAGAGCCTAGAAAACTGCCTAAGCAATTATAAAAAAAGTATAAGAGAAAAAAGAGTCCAACATAAACCAATATTGTTGTAAGGTAGACTTCTATATAAGAGATAAAGTATAGGTATTAACAAAGAACTGGAAGACCTAGAGGCCAAGCCGTAAGCTAGACCACTAAATAGCTAGCCCCTACAAGATCCCTAAGAAGGTAGGGCACTCTTTTAAGGTTAAGCTGCCAGAGTTAATAAAGATCCACCCTGTCTTCTCTCTAGACTAACTGTAGAAGGCCGCAGACGACCCATTGTGTTACGGCGCTGGTGGAAAACGGTGGATCTTGGCAGACGTGGATTATAGTAGACGTGAGTCACGTGACTTAAGGACCGCATAAAATATCAAGCGGCGCTGCTATTCTTCTCCTTCCTTTCTCTAGCTTTGGATCCTCGTTTATAGACAATCCAATTATACAGGCTTGCATACGACCCTCTTGCCGTGCTCGTGCCTTAATTAACTAAGTTGCTAATATTATCTAAAGCTTATCTACTCTTCTTCCTAAGAAGGAACTTAAATATATCTATCTATAAGACCATAAATAGAATAAGGACATAGAATAGGACCCTAAGGACATTACTAGGACTATAAGGACAGGACAGACCTAAGAACTAAAGGAACACAAATAGAACGCAAAACCTAAGAATAGGACACGCATGGACTAGAACCCCTAGAAAATAAACAAATACTGGAAATTACCTAATACCCTTACCACCATGCTAAGAAATACAGTAGCTGGTAAAGCTGCTATAGGACCCGTAAATACCTCCAATAGTAAAACAGTCGCCGTCTTAACCCCCTAGGAAGAGCTCGTAACAGCTAATACCGAAATTAAATAACTTTGAGAGCTGCTTAAAACCAGAGACACCCCTATACCTAGCAAGGAGTTATTAGACACCTAGAGACTTGCTATAGTCCTTAAGGCCCTAGCCCAACGTATAGTATTAGCATTATCGCGGTCCACGAAGGTTGCGGACCCCTTACTATTTATAGACGGGACTAACCCTATATTTAATAATTAGAAACTTTAACTATAAGACAAGCTTAAAGTTAATACAGACCACTTCCCCACTACTTCAGCCAAAATGGCCTACGTCTTTGGCCGTACTAATAGGGACGCATAAACTTACCTACGTCCGCGATACGCCTAGGACTTGGCAGACCCCTTTCTCTCTAAAGAAGAGATGGTTAACTACCTATCTTCCATTTATAAGGACCCCTTTAAGATACAGAACGTCCACCTTAATTATAAAGCTCTTAACATAAAGGCGATAGAGACCTTTTTAGCCTTCTAGACCCGCTTTCTATACCTAGCCGGCTAAGCCTAAATTCCCTATAAAGACCTAATGCTAGACCTCTTTAATAAGCTTACCCTAGACCTATAGCGCGCCGTACTGCCAGTTTTTACTACTATATAGACGCTAAAGGTACTTACGGACCACTGCTTGGCTATTAATTAAGGCCTTTGTTAAATTAAAGCACGAGCTAAGCGGTATAAAGCTAAAAACTCTCTAAACCAGACTATAAGTACTACACAAACGGCCCGTAACACTCCGGCACGATCTATAACCCCTATAGTACCAGCTGTATAGCCCGCCGTAAATTTAGCAGCTAGCTGTATAGCTAGTCCTACTGCGGGTTTGGCGCATACTTGGCCTACATATAACAACCCCTATAAATAGGCCCTTAGTAATTAAGGAGCTTGCTTCTTATATAGCTAGAAAGACCACTTTGTAAAGGATTGCCAGACAAAGGTAAAAATAGGCGAGGTTCTATTAATTTAGGAGGATAGTATGGAGTTGGAAAAAGAGGAACCCTAAAGAAAGACTTCTCTCTAGGGTTAAAAGGAATTAATATATTATATATTAATCTGGGTTGGCTAGTTAGTAGAAGAAGCTACACTATCCCTTATACTTTATTTTATAATGGATATCAAGTTTTAACCTCCGCTTTAGCTAACTCTAGAGCAAATGCCTTTACCTTAATAGACACCCAGTGTGCCGTAAAGCTAGCTGAATTTTTAAATGCGCCCCTTAAGGAACTGCCTAAACCAGTTCCTATTCGCGGGTATAACGGAAGAATAGGGCCACCTATTACAACTATCTTATAGATCTACCTCCGTGCTAATGGACGAAGGTAGTATAATATCCCCTTTCTTATTATGGACCTAGGAAGCTATAATATAATCTTAAAAAGAAAATGGCTAGCCTATTTAGGCTTATAGCTTAATGTATAGAATAGACAGCTTCTCTAGCCTAAATCCTTACCCCTAACCCCTTCCTTTATAAAAGAAATTAGTATTATAATAGAGAACCTTATACGGCCCTAGATTAATACTATCTACTAAGCTAATGCTATACATAGAGACTAGGCCTTTAATAAGGACGTACAGCTTAATCTGTAACAGATTTGTATACTACGCCACCCCCAGACTACCTATGTTACGTCCCCTATACTAGAGACTTAGGAAATTAGTAGTAACCTAGCTAAGTCCCTTATGGAGAACTTAGGCCCTACACAGCTATAAAGGAAGGCTAGGAATACTAGACGCTATACTAAACTAATAGACTAGAAGGATAACTTATAGAAAATGGAATATAAGCTAAGGAAGACTATAAACCCTATACCGCAAAATACGGCCTAACAAAGATCTATAAAGAAATCTACGGACCTTCCCCTAGTTAATATCTGCTATATTAGCGCTATAGGATTCTATTAGAACTTAATCTAACCTAATACCGTTGCCTTTACCACCAGCTTATATAAAATTAATTAAATAATTAAGGAAAAGGAAAGCGAGCTTAACGGATAGAAAAGTAAGCTTATGGATAAGGAGCTGGTAGAATAGAAACTGCCCTATTAACACCAGAAATTTAAGGATATATTCTCTAAGGTAGCGTCTAATATACTCTTACCTTACTAACCGTATAACTATAAGATTAAGATTAAGCCAGATAAGGAAGACACCCTTAGTTATAGCCCCCTTTATTAGCAGTCTACTGCTGAATTATAGGCTATAAAGCAGTACCTTATTAATAACCTAAATAAGGGCTTTATTAAGCTTAGTTAAGCCCCTTTTAACTTGCCTATTCTCTTTACTAAAAAGTTAAATAGAGGACTTTATTTCTGTATTAACTACCATAAACTTAATAACATAACCCGTAAGGACTGCTATCCACTGCCCTTATTTAATAAGACTTTAGCCTAAATAAGTAGAGCTAAGATTTTTACTAAGCTTAATATCCATTAGGCTTTTTACCAGATTAGGATAGACCCTAAATTAAAAGATCTTACTATATTTCGGACCTGTTACTATCGGTATACTCGCTTTATCAACGTGCACGAATATCACTATATTGCGATACGTATGCGGTGTTGAAGTTGGTAGTTATTGTTGTCTAGAAGTAAGGGGTTACTCCAAGGTCAGGTTAGCTAGCCTCACTTTATGGTCTTATAACCACGTCACATAACTAACATTCCAACACTAGAGCAACTCTAAAAAGAAGGCTAATCTATACTCTAAAGTTAAGTTTACTTCTAGACTATTTATAGCGTATACGCAATAGCTTCTACGCTCCTTTTATAGGTCCGTAATTACATAACCCGTATTATAGCTTGTATAAATGTCTCTAAACCAAAGCCTATAAAATACTGTATTACGGAGATACTACGCTAAGGAAGAGAAGAAGAAGAAGAGTTGTTAAGGGTAGCAGGTTAACATATCACAAGGGCCACTAAGGCGCTAGTGGTAAGCGAGCTAATAGCGATTTTCTATACCGGGTATGGAAAATCCTAATTAGTTAGTTAAATTTAGGGTCCACACCGTTATAATTAGTTACCTAACGCTAAGCTAAATCTAAGTTCATTTATTTAACCCATCCTACAACTTATGGGTTGATTTGGTTTGTATTAATAAGCCGTTAAAGAGCCGCGCAGGGTTTTCCCTTTGTTATGGCGTTAGCAGGGTTAGCCTCTCTATTAATCTATTTTACCTCCGTAATCTGTCTCCGTTTATAGGCTTACTAGAGGCACATTACGTTAATTATTAGGCGTTTTTCTTAGGTAGTTCCGAGTCGTACTAGACAGTTATATAAGGACTTAGAGTTAGTGCAAAGCACAAGTAGAAGGTTAATTTATAGGATCTTATCTACTGTAGACTTAATCGCAACGCCGATGTTAAAGCCGTGGGCCATGCCGTAGAGTTTAGAAGCTAGTACGCTCCAAGTAACTCTTTTACACTTAACTAAGCTCCAATAGACGATATTAGCCTTCTTTGTAGCATTAGCTAGTATAAGGACGTAGCTGATCTGCAAAAAGAGGTCCTTATTATTAGCAAATAACGCGTCCATAAATACCAGTAGCTATAGGGTTTTAATATCTAACTTAACGAACTTAAGACCTCTATTAGCGTTCTTAATTTACCAGTTTAGACGCTTATTTAACTATTTTACGTCTTCCTTATTAGGGTTAATTACCTAGGTGGTAAAGGATAAATTAAATAAGGCTTCTGGCTAGCACACTAAAGCGATATATGCACCTCTAGCATGTTAAGCGATGTACTGGTCCTTTAGAGTTAAAGTTCTTATAGCTCCTCTTAATCCTATACTTGTGGCAAGCTTAGTGCTAATTATACTAAGGTTTATACATTGTCGTTCCTAAGTAAGCGTAATGCTCCCGTTAGTTAGTAGCTAAATGACTCTACTGTTAAACTTAATAGGCATATTAACGGTAAGTTATTCCTATTTCTTAGCCATAAACTTGGCCTTATATAGCTCATTTTGCTCTGCGTTTATAAAGGTCTTATTTGCCAGGAATAGAGTATTGTTAGTTTATAGGCCTATAATACTAAAGGGTTCGTTACTCTATAGGAGGCAGGGGTCGTACATAGACTGGTCCATATATAACTATTAGATATAATACAAGTAATATATCTTAAACTAGTGGTTACCAGCTTCCGGTACTCCATAGAGTGGTTTTATAACCTTTAGAATGGAGGCCTCGTCAATCCTAAGTTACTTAATCAGCTTATACGGAGGTCGTACATAAAACTCTCAATTTAGTGTAGTGGTTGATTGTATATAGGCCTATAAAATATCTCGGAGGTAAAGTCATGCCTATAAAAGCTTTATGGCGGCGATATAGAGAATTAGTTGTTGGCTAACTTATTAAATGGTTGGTAATTAAGTAAGAACCAGTTCCTTTTCTAAGTTATTATAAGCTTGTATGACTAGTTGGGATTTCTTAAAGGCTTTATTAGTTCCCTTATTCTTAATCTCATTAATAAATCGCGAGTTAAAGAGTTATACGCCTTATGGTATATCCATAAGTCTTATAATCTCGAAAACTCCCTTCTTAAGTAGACCAGCAAGCTCCTTCTGTTAGAGGGCGCTAAATTGGGTACTAAATTAACTATTATCCTGTAGGTAGATAGTAATATTAGTTATAGCCGTAAGTAGAGGGTATTTGCGAGGGCGTCCTCTGCCTTGTTTTGGGGGTTGTTGCTAAGCTTTAGTAGGTCTCTCTGAGACAGTCTTAGAAAGGGCTGACCTAAGTAGAGGTTTAGGTGGTGATTTTGGTCCAATAATTTACTCCTACGATTTAGTTGCTTAAAGGTAGGGTTTTACGACCGTAAATTAGAAGGCTATAGGTCCACTAGACAGCTTAACAGTGCATATTTCACCCTCAACGGTAAGTAAGGTAAATGGCCTATCCTAATAGCCGCTTTGGCCAGTGTTTCCTTCTCTCTAGACCAAAACAGGTGAGTTTAGTGGGAGATTATAAATTGCATTAGCATTAGGTCCGTTTCGCATATTTAGCGCATTGGCGATCTGTCGTTTAGCTTATAGCTTTTATATCTCTGCCATAGCCTTTTTAATTGCGGCAGCGCGTTGTATAACGGTGGGGGATAGTATATCGGATTTAACCATTTAGGGGTAGGCTCTAAAGACTAGAAGTATAGGAACTAGTCCTTTAGGGCCAGCTAAATTATTAATTGCTTTAAATACCATTTAGAGTCCTATCTCCTTATTAATATTGGGGATTTCAGTTATAATAATCTGGTAGGCTCGCCGTAATAGACTATAGTAGCGCTCTACCATTCTAATGGAGTTATATGCTTTAACCGGTACTCCCTTTATACTAATTCCTATAATAGTAGCGTATTACTTGAATTCCTTACTAATAAAGTTCTTTCCGGCGTTATAGGTAATTAGGTCTAGTGGCCCTAGGTAAATATTAATCTAGCATATCCATAGAACGTCCTATATATATTTGGCGCTAATGTCTTATAGCTATCTACCAGCTTAGAATCGCGTTCCTTCATTAATAATATATAGGAGGGGTAATCCGCTGATGTATATAATATCAACGATAATATTATAGTTAAAATTAATGTTGTCTTATAGGGTAAAGCGGAATCTACCTAGTAATTTGCTAAACTTCTAATAGTGGTGGCAGAACTTGGTTAGTTGCTTAATAGCTATTCTATCAGTTTTATGGCCAGCATAGTAGAGTAGCTTTTGCAATTTCTTAACTAAGGGATATCCAAATTGGTAATATAGGCGCCGTAGCTCTATATCTATTAAGTAGCAGGGGTTCGCGTTAAAGGATTTAGATAAATATAACTATAGTAATAAGCTCCATAGGAGAAATAGGTGGCCAAACCATTACACTACTAGCACTTTTTTAGTGTAAGTGATAACAACGTTTCTAAGGTTGTTGTAGTAGATTTAGAGTCTGTCCATATCCGCTAAACAGAGCAAGAAGGGGGTATCCGCATGGACAATATAAAACTGTATCTTGCCTATAGGGGTGATAACATCCGTAGTTCTAATAGAGGTAGCAATTCCAATGCCAAACTGCACGTTAACTTGTCCTTTGGTTGAGATATTAAGTCTTATAGATTGGTCCGCGTTCTATAGTGCCTAGAATTGTCCATAACCGGCTATAGACTTCTTTAACGCACTAGTATCAATTATAATTCCCATAAATACCGTAGAAGTATAGCGTGAAACGGCGGTTGTTGTGTTATAGTTAAACGGGTCAGTTTCCGTAGTAGGTTCCATAGAGGTTATAGTAAGTAAGTAAGCGTAAGCCTTATTAGCTAGTTCTACGCTTATAGAGGTTACTTCATCTATAGTAAGAGTCCTAAATAATATAAAGTAGTAGCTGTTAGGGTCTTCTAGTTCTTCCTTACTGTTGTTATTATTAGTGTTTTTGTTAACGTCTGTGTCTAGCATAAAAGCTTTAAAAGTCTTATTGCACTTATTGTCGTCGTCTCCTTTATAGTAGATAGTGTATTGTCTGAAGTATTCTTTAAAGTTACTGTTATAGCTCTTGCTATTGTTAAAACGTCTTTTGTACTTATTTCTAGAACAGTTCCGCTCCTCCTCTATATGTTTCCATAAGCGGCAGCTCTCCTTTTAGCAAATATAGTACTTGGTCTTTAGGGACCTAATGGTGTTTTGTCTATAGGAGCGGGTTTGGTCACGGTTGTTACGGATATTACGGCGGTATATATAATCCGTAAAGTAGGCTCCTTAAGACGGTCTTATTAAGGCCTAGGAAGGGTATTCCCTCTCCTATACAACTATAGAAGATTACAGCTTGCTAATCAACTAGGAGAGGTCTTTAGAAGGGTTGAAAATGGCGATACGGCATACTGGTACTCCTTGGCAAGCGGTGACTAGCTTATTCGTAAGGAAGAGGTCTGTATAAAATTCTAGGTGTAATCTATAGTGATGTTTTAAGAGCTTATTAAGGAGTAGTTGGAAACTCTAATAGATTTACTTATTAGGGTTCTCATTAATGATTCCTTAGAAGTTAGTGGCGTTCTATTCAGTAAGGTTTCTTTAATAGTACTCTAGTCCTTTAAAGAAGTGACGTATGTGGTTGCATGCCTTAGTGAATAATCTAGTTAAAAGGCTGCTATTATAGTAGTAATCCTAAGCAAGTCCCTTTAGTATGGTTAGGAATGCAGTTATATAGCCTTTAGGAGGTAAACCAGCTCTCTTATAGATATCATAGAAGATAGTTAACTTAAAGTTAAAGCTATTACTCACTCCATCGTACTTCTGGTCGTCCGTGTAGATCTTAGCAATAGTAGCTGCCTCTTTACTATATATAGGCAGGTGTATAGTAGGGTCGGTATTGGCAGTACTAGGGTGAAGGTACTGGGCAGGAGGAGCACTAGGTAGGGTAGGAGCGGTTACTAAAGGGAGGGTAGAGGCAGTTGCCGTAGGCAATAATTGCTAGTTCTGCGTCTGTAGGAGTTAAGTAAGGAGGGTAAGTAGTTAATCCTAGGTAGAGGTAGGTGCAGCTTGCTGTTAGGTAGCGGTTGGTGCAGTTTGCTAGGGTATAGATGTAACAGCTAGTTGGGGTGTTATAGGGGTAGGTATTTGCGTTCTAGGTGTTGTAGCTATAGCTATAGGCTGAATTGCAGGCGTCAGAGGTAGTGGAGGTAGTTAATGGTTTACAGGCGTCGGTACCGTGTGGGAAGGTAGTGGGCTATAGGGGGGGGTTGTAGGAACTAAAGAGGCTATAACTGACGGGGTTATAGCTTAATTCAATATCAGAGCTGTTTATATTAAGTTAAGTTGTTCTTATAGTGCTACTGTAATTATAGGGCTAACTTCCTTAAGAGCTCCTATAATTTCCTTATCTATCCATTCGTGAGGTTCCTCTTCTATAAGGACATCATATAGAACCTTATAAAGTGGGTATCTATTGCTGTGTATGGCGACATATACTCCTCTTTGGAGTAGGTAAGTACGGAGCTTTACTCTAGTAACAGAGCGTATCTTTCTAAAGTCCTTAGTGGTAAAGCCTTTAAATTCTTCTTGGAATAGCAACCGTAGTGTATAATCTATAAAGTTCTCATATATATACTTATAGATTTTCATTTCTATATATTCTTCCAGGTCTTCCTCTAAGGCAGTTGCTATATTAATCCTATAACCATGTCTGGTGATTCTCTCCTTCCATTTAGGATCTATCTTATTATGTAAAGCAGTATACTAGTCCTTGTATATGTTTAGTTTAAGGTTAAGATTAAGGTTAAGGTTAAGGTTAAGGTCGTTAAGGTAAGGGTGTTGAGATAAGGGTGTCGAGGTAAGGGTGTTTTAGGTATATACGTCCTTTACAGCCGTTGGGCCTATAAAGTTCTTAGCAAAATTACTATTCTCTCAGCGATCTATTGTATTGGCTATAAGGCCAATACAAATTCTCTTAAGCTTAAGGGAGGTCGTAATCTTCTCTAAGTAAAGATATAATTCTCTAGGCGATCTGACGCGTTAGCAGTTAAGCTGATACGTAGTCTCAAGCTTTAAGGGTGATGTAGCTTTCTCCTTTAACTAGAATAGACAAGGCTAGGCAATCCGTGTACTATTTCCAGTACGGTTCTTAAGCTCTAGCTTATTGCGTATTTCCTAATCTGTACGTCTACTGATTAGTGTCGGTATACTCGCTTTATCAACGTGCACGAATATCACTGTATTGCGATACGTATGCGGTGTTGAAGTTGGTAGTTATTGTTGTCTAGAAGTAAGGGGTTGCTCCAAGGTCAGGTTAGCTAGCCTCGCTTCGTGGTCTCGTGACCACGTCACATGACTAACATTCCGACAGTTACGGAATATATAAATATAAAGTACTTCCTTTTGGATTAACTAATGGGCCAGCTACGTACCAGCGGTATATAAATAATATACTCTTTAACTACCTTAATAACTTCTATACGGCCTACCTAGATAATATTATAATCTACTTTAAGAATAAGTTAGAATATAAGAAGCATATCTATAAAGTCCTATAATAACTCCACAAGGCTGGCCTCTAGGCTAATATTAGGAAATTGGAATTTAGTGTTAAGCGTATAAAGTACTAGGTTTTATTATTAGTATAGATAGAATTAAGGCCAACCTAGAGAAAACGGCTGTAATTAACTAGTAGATACCCCCACGGACCGTAAAGGGGGTGTAATTATTTTTAGGTTTCTATAACTTCTACTAACGCTTTATTAAGAACTACAGCAGGATTACCTAGCCTCTTAACCGCCTTACTAGGAAAGACCAGCCATTCTACTTTAACGCCATATATATGCAGGCCTTTAATAAGCTTAAAAAACGGCTGGGATTAGCTCCCCTACCTGCTTACTTTAACCTAAAATGGCCCTTAATGCTAGAAACTAATGCCTTAAATAGCGCAATAGCTGGCGTTTTCTTCTAAAAGTAACTGAATGGAGAATGGTACCCTATTATATACCATTTAAAGACTATAATAAATACTAAGCTAAACTACTATATCTATAATAAAGAAATGCTGGCTATTATCTCTAGCTTTTAGCACTGGTGTATATAGCTAGAGGGGACCCCTAAGCCTATTAAGGTAGTTTCGGATTATAAGGCCCTAGAATACTTTATAATAACTAAGGCCCTTATAGCCCGGTAGGCACGCTAGGCGGATATCCTATCTTAGTTTAACTTCTTAATTATATATAAACTAGGCACTATAAACTGTGTAGATACTCTTATAAGGTATAAATAGGACCTAGGTAACTAGGCGGCTGTAAAGATCTTATTACAGACCTAGACACTACTATAACTAGAGTACCTTAACCCCTAGATATAGGTAGAGCTAAATACAGACCCTTTAAATGCTAAGATATGTCCTATTAACTCTATGGAACTTAACCTTATTAACAAACTACTGCAGGTAAACTGTACGGCCCCTTCTCTATAGGAGTACCGCGAAAAGGTAAAGGATGCTACTAGCCTATAGTCCCTTAAAAACGGACTGCTTAAGCACTAGGAACGGCTGGTAGTGGCAAAGGAACAGAATTTATGGACTTAGCTTATTACTAAAGTATATACCTAGGTCTTTACGGCCTACCCTAGAAAGAATAAAACCTGCAAAATTATTAGCAACCGATACTACTGGCCTGGAATGGTTATAGATATTAACCGCTATATATAGAACTATAACAACTGCTATAGGTTTATAATTCTACGGGATAAGACCCTAGAACTATTAAAGCTACTCCTAACACTAGAACACCCCTAGTAGTATATCTCTATAGACTTTTACAAGCTGCCTATAGACCGTAATGGATATAATATGGTAATAATCCTAGTTAACTACTTTGGCAAGCGCCCGTTCTTAATCCCCTATTATAAGGATATTAATGCTAAGGAGGTAGCCTAATTATATATCTATTATATCTACCGAATTTACGGACTATTAAATACTATTATATCCGATTATAGGCCGCAGTTTATATTAGCCTTCTAGAATAAGTTTACTTGGATCCTTAGTATTAAGCTAAAGCTTTCCATAGCATACTACCCCTAGATAGATAGTTAGATAGAGATTATGAATTAATACTTAGACTAGAGGCTCTGGCCCTTTATTAATTACTTTTAGGATAACTAGGGCAAACTGCTACCCCTAATAGACTACACCTAGATAACCCTACCCCACGACTCTATAGGATTTATACTTATTTAGCTAGAAATAGGATACTTACCCTATATTAGCTTTAACTAGGAAAAACTAAAGGGGCTATAAACTGTACGCGAAAAACTGTCTTATAAGGAAGCCCAGCAATACGCTAAACGCTTAGAAGAAGCCTAGATAGTAGCCTATATAAATCTAGAAAAGGCCTAGAGATTAATGGAACAGTAGGTAAACAAGCATAGGCGTAAGCCTGACTTTGCTATAGATAATAGGGTCTAGGTTATAATAAAGAACTAGAAAACAGAATGGCCTAGCTATAAGCTAGACTATAAGATAGCAGGACTGTATAAGATCCTTAATAAAGAAGGCAACTTATATAAGGTTAAGCTCCCAGACTTAATTAAAGTCTACCCTATCTTTTTACTGGATAAGTTACGGAAGGCTATAAATAACCTGTTACCTAGATAAAAGAATAAGCCTCCCCTACTAATTTAAGTTAATAGTGACGATAAATAGGAAGTTAATGAAATACTAGCCTATAAACTAGTATAAGGAACGCTATAATACTATATCTAATAGAAAGGCTATAATCTAGACCTAACCTAGTACCCTACCTGGAACTTTATAGGCTACCCCTAAAGGCTTAAAGAATTCTATAATTAATACCCTAATAAACCCAGACCCCTAAAGTACCTTAATGAGTGGATGGAGTGCTAGTATAGTAAAGATGATAGGCTGCCTATTAAGTATAAAGACAAGAATACCCCATGGATATAATACGGACATACAAAGCCTAAGGGCAGGCTTTTTTGGATGGGGGGGTAATGTTACGGCGCTAGTGGAAAATGGTGGATCTTGGCAGACGTGGATTATAGTAGACGCGAGTCACGTGACTTAAGGACCGCATAAAATATTAAGCGGCGCTGCTATTCTTCTCCTTCCTTTCTCTAGCTTTGGATCCTTGTTTATAGACAATCCAATCGTACAGGCTTGTATGCGACCCTCTTGCCGTGCTCGTGCCTCGATTGACTGAGTCGCTAACACATTGCCTAGATAGTATAACAACCCCCCACCACCAATTTAGATTGCAGAGGATGAAGAATAGGAAGTTAAAGAGATCTTAGCAGTTAAGAAGGACCGTAGTACCTTAAAATACCATGCAAGCTGGGTAGGCCATAACAAAGATCTAGAATGGTACCCCACATCCAATTTTAAGTACTCTCCCCATAAGCTATAAGATTTCCACCTAGCCCACCCAAACCTCCCTAAACCACCACGTAAATTAGACAGCTGGGTTAAATGCTAGAAAAAGGGGTTAGATAACTATAATAATCTAGACAATAACAAAGAACTTGGACAAAGCCTAAGGGCAGGCTTTTTTGGGAGGGGGGGTAATGTGACGGTGCTAGAGCGCGTCACCTGCTACATTGCCATTTCTAGGGCAATTCGCCGCATTTCTAGGCAATCTACCAGCACTACTCATAGAGCTAGCCAATTAGGATTTTCCATGCCCGGCATGGAAAATCGCTATTGGCTCGCTTACTACTAGCGCCTTGGCGACCCCTTGTATCTCATTAGTCTCCAACAGTCTTCTTCTCCTTCTTCTCCTTAGCTTAGTATTCTTGTATGGTAGCAATCTACAAGCTTCGGTTCAGAAGCATTTGTACAAGCCCGTTACAAAAGGGAGTAATTAATCTAGGCTAGATATACTTGCTTAATTATAGATTTCTTATTAAGAATAAGATAGTAAATATCCTTAAAAGCTTATTATAGAGGTATAAGACTAGTAGTAGGCAATTCCTTAAAGGGGTAATTTACTAGTAGCCTTAATAAATTATATATAGTCCTGCTATTAATATTAAAGGCAGCTACCCTAGTAGGGGCGGCTTAAGCTAATAGTAATGGCTTACTATTAGCCCTTATTATAGTATTGAGCGTAGTAAAAAGAACAGCAATAAGATATAATTTACCAGTTTCTACCTCTCTATTAATATTAATCCACAGTAGGGGGGGGCTAAGGCCTACTTAGATTTGCCTATAATAATTAACTACAGCGTTATAAATATAATATTGGCCTGGTTATAAGGAAGATAGAGTTGCTGTTTGAAATAGGCAGCTCTATAATAGAGGCTATAACTATACTTCCTACTAATAAGTCCTATTATTAAGCCATGGGTATATACCATAATATATACCTTAGTTATAGTTATAATTAAACTCCTTATTACTAAGCCTATTAAAATTCTTAATTTTAACTCTATTAGTGTTTTAAATGCGGGCATAGCTTTAGGTTATCTATAAAATCACCCTTAAACTTATTAATATTATTAGTAGTTTTATAACCTTTCTCTAGTTTCTAATTATAGAAGTAGTTAAATAGGTACTAATAAGAGTTAATATAAGCCTAATAGAAAGCCATATAATTAGGGGCCCTAAATCTATTAGTATAAGTAGCTACTTTCTTATACTCCCTTTATAGGTAATAAAGAAGGAGCTTTATATAGTAAAACTTAGGATATTATAAATAGAAAGGATTGCCTTTATATTATAGAAAGTACAATATAACTTAAGGCTTTACTCTTAGCCAACGCTTATAAGTAAAGTAATTAAAATATAGTAGAAAATTAAAGAAAGTAATATCCTCTACCCTATTTAGGCAGCGCTTATATTTTTTTATAGTTAGATAGTCTATACCCTCCTAGTTGGCCATCCTTAAGCTTATATATAGCGCTTTAATTATCCTCCTAGTAGTAGTTTAAAGTTATTATATTTCTAGAGCTCTTATAAAGGGGAATATTAAAAAGTAAATAGTATATCTCCTACACCAACCAATTATATTTAGTAATTAGCTTATTTATAAACCTAGCTACTACCAAACTAAAGGCATAAAGGCTATTAGCGTGTAGCTATACTAATTAGAGTAGCTCCTAGTAAAAAGTTAACTTCTTCTCTTTTTTACTGTAATATTTGCCTATATAGTTAACTATTACTAATATACTTATAGCGGGTAACGTATTAATATTTACTATCTACGCTAATATTATAGCTATATTATAACCATTAAAAAGCTTATTATTACGCTATAGATAGAATATCCAGTAATATAGATTCTAATTCTTTAATATAGCGGCCTTATTATAAAGAGAGCGTGGAAAATAAAAGCGGCACTTTTTTACTCTAGTAGAGCCTTTCTTTAATCTTAAGTAGTAAGATTTAGTATAATTATAGTGCCGTTAAAATTAATTAAGGTAGGTAGTAAGAAGCTTATTAATATTAAGCTATTCTTTATAGCCGAAAATAGAAGGATATTAAAGATTAGGAGATTTAGATTAATTAGGATTTATTATAGATATAAAAGTAGCCTAATACTTAGTAAAAGCCGTTCTTAGTTTACTAGTTAATAGATCTAGCCTTAAAGCTACTAAACTCTATAAAAAGCTATATATATAGCCGCTACCTTATACCTACTACTTATATTAGGACTAAAAGTTAGTGCTATTAAATAGACCTATAATTATATGCTTCCTAAATAGATTAAAGCGGTAATATAGCCAGTAAGTAGTAATATATAAATTATTATTAAGATTCTAAGAAGCAATCTAGTAGCGCTAAGCCTTATTAACAGTTTTATATTTATTAAATAGAGGTATATAAGAATATAGATTATACTAATATAGATTAATAGCGCTAAGTATAAAGAATAGAGACCTGCTTTTAATATTTTTAGTATAAGCTATAAGCTTATTTCTCTTCTACTTCTAGTAAGGCCTAGTGCCCTTAAGCTTCTATATATACTATATAATCTTATTTAGAACCTAGTTACCCCTACTACTATTTATAAGATTACTAAGCTTATTTAAAAATAGACTATTCTTATTTAATTAACTATAAAGGAAGCAGGTAACGTTAAGGGCTTGCTCTTTTATAATTTAATTAAACATATAGTAGTAAAATAAGGGGTGGCAGCTAAACCAACTGTCCTAATACTTAAGCATATACTTAGCGTATGCAGCTAGGGTAACTATATAGCTTTATGGCATGTTAAAATTGGCTTTGCTATAAGGAAATAGAGTAGGAAAGGCGCTGCGTATAATAAAACTAGCTAATCGCTTAAAGAGAAGTATCTACCGTATAGTAGAAACCTTTAGGCCCGCTTATAGGCCTTATTGGTATTAAACCTTATAACTTAAAAGCTCTAATTTATTAAGGTTAGGTACTAGATTAGGAACTAAAGTATCTAGTATATTATTATTAAACTTACTATCTAGTATATTACTGCTAAGCTTAGTAGGTAAAAAATTAATAGTAGGAGGACGTTATATAGGAGTAGTAGGGTAAGCCATTAGGCCACTAAAATTAGACTCTAACTTATTAATATAAGGTAGCTAATCTAATATAGAGCCATTTTTAGGTAAGCTAGTAAGCTAGGTGCTGCATATTTTAATATTATAATAATTATAATAATTAACCTTTAAAAAGCAAAGCTATAGTGCTATAGTAGAGCGCCTTATAGTATACTATTTGGTAAACCACTAACTTAAATATTTACCACCCTTTACTGCTATAGGTCTTATAACTAGTATATTAAGTTTAGAAGGTAGCTATAGTAGCTACCTTTAAGTCTTTGGTATATTTTAGCTAAAGCAGTAGATATAGCTAGTATAGCAATATTACTAACTATGTATATATATAACTTATAGATAAACGTATACGCGCGTAATTAAAAGCTCCTCTACTATAGTAAGTATAGGTAAGAAGCTAGGAATAGGCCCTAGATTAAACCTATTACTTTTACTAAATAAGGAAGGAGCGATTAGATTCTTAAGGCTATTAGCATTCTTAATACAGGCTTTATATATACCTAGATTATTACCCTTTATAGCTAGGCCTATTTAAAACTACCACTCCTTGCAACAACTGCACGTCTCTATATATTTAGCCTATAGTATACTCCTAAACTTCTTAATTTGCTCCTAGTTAACAGCTAAAATAGGTAGTAGTATAGCTATAGTTAGAGCCTGCTGTAAGGGAGCTTGCTATAAGGAAGGTATTGGCGGTAGAGTAGGTATAAGAGCTAGTTCTAGAGCTTTATCTATAGTATATAGTAGAGGAGTAGGTAAGTAAGCTTTACCCTACTAATTAAGAATATAGTACTTCTATTATATTGTCCTAATTATCTTCCGCTATTAAGCTAGTTTAGGGGTATTTTAACTATTCTAGCTATAAGGCAGGAAGGCGTTCTTTATAACGGCGCTGGAGCGCGTCACCTGCTACTTCTACCGACACTACTTATAGAGCCAACTAATTAGGATTTTCTATCCCTGGGATAGAAAATCGCCATTGGCTCGCTTACTACTAGCGCCTTGGCAACCCCTTTGTATCTTGCCAATCTCTAATAGACTTCTTCTTCTCCTTAGCTTAGTATTCTTATATGGTAGCAATCTCTAAGCTTCGGTTTAGAAGCATTTGTATAAGCCCGTTACATTATACTAAGCTCTCCCTACATTGCCTGGGAAGGCCTTAATAATATCCTACCCTAAAAGAAGACCTTCGTCTGCAACGACGCGTCAATGCATTATACTTAGACATTAAAAAACTTACACTACTACGCCTGAGAAGGCCCTAATAATATCCTACTTTATAGGCCAGACTATACTTAACCTGCACCCCTAAAAGAACCCCAGAATTAAAACCGAATTATATAATTCTAATAAACTTTAGGAAGCTGACGATGGCACCTAAAGCAAGCTTATCTAAAAGACCTGCCTTTACCCAAGAGGAACACAAGATCTAGTTAGGATTAGAAATTGAAAACAATAATAACATTACAGGTGTATATAAGCAGATTTGTGCCCTTACAGCTAATTAGAAGGTCAATTGTTGTAACGGGACTAGCCCAGTTATAGTAGGAATGTCTCGGTAAAACACTTAACAGATAAATTCCGACGCTTTAATTAAATTCTGCCAAATTCTGCCAAGTTAATCAAATTCTACCAAATTCTGCCGACTTAATTAAATTCCACTAAATTCCACTAATATAATGGAATTTGGTTAAAACCTATTAAAACCCACATATATATATACCCACGCGTCTGCTGCCAAGACTCCCAAATATTTAGTTATAAGCTTCTTATGTTCCTTTCTCTTCTTTATATAACATCTTGTACTCTACAAGAGCTATATACCCATAGATTTAGATAGAATTTATATTATTCCTTTAAATCTTCCCCAAAGCCTCTTCGCGCCCTTATATTATATTATATTAAAATGGCAAACAAACCTAAATCCTTTTTAATAACTATAAGTATTATAACCCTAGTTAGGGAACAGTTAACTATAATACAACAGTTCTTTATAGAAGCCTTAACTTAGCAGCAGGCTATACTAAAAGCCTAACACTAGTAATTAATAGAAGCACTCCATAAAGAACTCCGTAATATTAAAGCACCTATATTATAGACCCTAATAACAACACCTATAAACAAGATTAATATAATAATATCTAAACCTAGCCTATTAAATGAGAAATAAAACTGGTAATAGTAGCTTAACCTATATATATAACAAACCAAATACCTATTATAAAATCTGAAAAGCTCCCTAATCCTCTAATATTTAATAGAAACTAAAATAACCTATATCCCTTTATAACCAAGCTCCATCTTAAACTCTTAATAAACTATAACTAATACCCCACCAAAGCTAGTAAAATTGGCTATAGAATGTCTTGTTTAAGCAAGGACGCTGTATAAACTATAGATCCATTCTTTTATAACGGCACTTTTATTAATTTTAAAATATTTATCTCCCTACTAGAATAAATGTATAATAACGCTAGCTGCGAACATATAGCTATTACTAAACTTAAAAACCTATAATAATAGAACCAAGAATTTACCAGCTTCTTTTTGGAATTTTTAGGCCTTATTGGTAAACTAGATTGGAATAAAGCCACTAAAGTCGCTGCTCTTTAATAAGCTATTTTGGATAAGATTAAAGCCTAATTAGTAGGTAGAAAACTGCTAAAAGACCTGCCTAAATTTACTATAATATATTAACAAATTAATAAGGACCTTTAATATAATAAACAGACTTATTTTCTAAAGCTAACCACGCCTTATATTTAAAACTCTATAAAACTAATATATACTCCAAAATGCGATCCCTCTCTAAACCTAAAAAGTCCTATATATAACCCTATGGACCTTAATACCACTTAATCTTATACACCCTTAGGAACCAATAAATAAAGAACTTAAGCTATAAATGGAGAATGCTTTAAATATAGTAAAAAAGGACATATTTAAAGGAATTACTAAACTTACCCTTTTAAAAAGGTCCGCCGTAGTTCCTCCCAGACATTAAATCGCACTTATTCTATAAATTATACCCAGTTATTACAAAGTATCTTACCTTTAGTTAACTTAGAAAATAAATTATTCTAGGGCCAAGTCGCGCTTTAGGATAAGAAATGGAAAAGTATAAGTATCTAGGCTCTTCCAGCGCTAATATATAACATAACTCCCTTAATATACTTAGCAAAATTTAAATACTTAGAAAATAGAAGGAGGTATAAATACTAATAGACAGCGGAGCTACTAGTATGGGTTTTATTAACACAAACTATATAAAAACTTAACGCCTAAATTTAAAGAAACTTAATAAGCCCTAAGGCTTATAAGGCTTTAATAGCAAGCCCTTAATATATAGTAAACTAATGCACTACACTCTTGTAAAGATGCGGATAGGTAAATACCTTAAATATATTTCCTTATTTATAATACCCCTAAAGTATTATAAGGTAATACTTAGATATAGATAGCTAAAATAATATAACCCTTTAATTAGCTGGGTTAAAGAAACACTAAAGTTCCGTATAGCCTACTATTAAAGTTATTACTTAAAGTACTACCTACCCTATAAACATGCACAAGATTATTTAAATTTAATATAATATAAACTGCCCTTACTATAGACCCTAAGCTAAAACAATAAGGCTATAACTGCTAATTATAGTAAAGAAGGTAAAGATATTACGCCAAACCCTCTTAAAATTTATATAATATAAGCCGCACCTTTTGTTTTATTAGTATAAAAACAAAACTATAAAATCTTTGCTATAACTATAGAAGATATTAAGAAAGCACTAGAACTAAAGCAATATATTAACCCTTAACCTCTTATACCTAAAGAGTACTATAATCTAATTAATAAGTTTAAGAAAAGATTTGCAAACCAACTACCCCTATATTAGGATGTATATAATTTTAAAATAGAACTTAAACTTAATATAATACTAAAGTTTAGTCCGCTATATAGTATATTATAAAAAGAACTACTTATAATATTATTATTTATTGCTTAACGTCCGATTCGGATCCCTATTGGGCCCACGCGGACTACTCCTTATTTACATATAGGGAGAAAACTCTATTTGAGAAAACCCCGTAATCTATCTCCCCGCCTTTTAGGACTTGCCTACTTAGCGCCTACGAGTTACTAGTAGTACTCTTCTACCTTACTTTTTAACCTCCTTAGGAACTACTGCTGCCGTAACAAGCCTACGGACGCGCTAGTATCACAAACTTTACTTTACTACTATAGAGTCATTAGGGGGCGCCTATAACTCGCCCCTTTATCCTCTATTACTATTTCCTTTGCAACCCAGAACTGGTCTAGTACGTTTTAGCTAATAAGCCACTGGGTAACCGCTTTAAGGCCTTTTTATATTAAGAGCAGTATAGTATAGTTCTCTATGCTAGCTACTAAGAGCATTGCTTCTTAGTTGGTGCATAGGGGGCATAATAGTATTACGTGTTTTGGTGTCTATCTTAGCCAGCTATATTTATATCTTAGGCTACCTACTAGAACACCTACCCAGTAGAGCTAATCTTTTAGTCCTATTATTCCTGTTCTTAAGAGTGTTGCTATTATATTTTCTGCCTTTATTAGGCCTTTTTAGAGCCCTTAAGTGTTTATCCCCTATGGCGTTAACTATGCTACGGCTTAGGTTTTTCTTGTCTAAGTTAGCCTCTATACCTTTAACTCCTATGCGCCTCTCCAGTGTTGGTCCAACTAGTATTATATTACGGTAGATAGTTTCCTAGTATTCCTTTATACTCTACTTTGGCTCCTTTCTCTCTCTTACTGTTATCTTTGCTAGCCTCTTACGCGTCTCCCTTCCTCCTCTATATAGGCCTGGGCCCTAAAGCAGCACTATTCTTCTTCTGCTTTCTTTGCCTGTTTCTCTAATATATCTTCCCTACTTTGGGGTTGTTAGTTTATTCTCCTATAGGGCACCCTTAGGTCCCTCTATAGTTTATTTAGGCGTGTCTTAATATACTTTATAATATTAGAGTTACGTTTATTTTACGCCCTTTATATTGCAGCGGCTTTAATATATAGTTATAGGAGGGGGATATTAGCTTCCTTCTTTAGTAGTGCTGTGGCCGTTCGCTTGTACCCGCCTATTATACTCCAGAGGTAGGCTGTTTAGACCTTTTAGAGTAGTTTAAGGAGTAATTTAGGGGGGCCTTTTTCAGTTTCTCTAATGGCCTAAATACTAGATCTATATATTATGGTTAGCTGGACAACTGCTATATATAATAGGCGTGACCTCTAGAAGTATAGGCCCTATATAGAATTAACAATCCTAGATAATATAATATACTATACTTAGCCCTTATAGGCCGCTTATACCGCATATACGCTCTATTGGAGCTTACTGTCTACCCATACTCCTAATACCCTTAGGCCCTAAACTGGTTAACCCCTAAAGCCTTAAATATAGATTATATGCTAGAGATCTGCAGATTGGTTGCGTTTTCTTATAAAGTGGATTAGCCAGTATTTCTTTGGTAAGAATTAGACTCCATATTATCTTACCCATTCTATATAGGTGTTATAGGCTTTCTCTAGTGTTCTATAATTCTCTGCGGCTATTAGCCCGTATATAATTAGGTTTATATTATTAATAAAGCCTATCCCCTAGGTTGCCCCTTTCTTAAAGGAGTTAAGCAGGTTACTTATAAAGAAGAGGAAGAGTATAGGCGAGAGGGTAATCCTTATAGTATTTCTGTTATAACTGTAATGGGGGGGCTCTGGTATCTGCTAAAGACTAGTAATATTTCTTTCTGGCCTATAAACCCTTAAATAAATTATATAATCTATTCTAAAAAGCCCTTTACCCTAAGGATGTATAGGAGATGCTTATAGGGCATATTATTATAGGCGCCACTAATATCTAGGCTAAGTATTAATACTATAAGGTCCCTTCGCATCGCCTATACAGATTTAATGGTGGCAGTAAGTAGCATAAGTGCTAATAGTGTTAAGCGGTTCTTTCTTGCCCCTATTTAGCTTTATAGTAGTAGGGCGTGTTCCTTAGCCATATCTGCTATATAGTCCGCTATTACCCTTTCTGAGATCTTACTAAGGGTGTTTTTTAAAGCAATAGGGCGGTAGCTTCCTGGGACTAAGTAATCTACTTTACCTTCTTTTTATAGGACAACCATTATTATAGATCTTCCAAGTTGTGGGTAGTAGCCTATAGCAAAGTATGCTCTGGCTATATCTGCAAGCTAGGGTGCTATAAGTGGTCCACAGGTCTTTAAGGCCTTATTTAGAATCCCATCTAGTCCTAGTGCTATATTATTTAAAAGGCAGCTAATAGTTCTGGCCATTTCCTCTATTATTATGTCGCTGTCGACCTATAGGCGAGTTACTGGTGTTTTACCTATAATATTACTAAGGTCTACTGGAGCTGGTTAGGGGAAGAACCTTTCTATAAGGATCTTTGCCTTCTCATTGTTGTTATTAGTAGCCTGTAATTCCCCTACTCTTTATAGGGGTGGTAGGTGTGGGTCTTTTACTAAGCGCCCTACCTTTTTTTTTTTTTACCTATTTTGCTATAGCCCAAAGGCCTTTGTTATAGGGGAGGCTTAGGTTAGAAGTATACTTATTTATAAACTGTCTCCAGTTATTCCTTACTTCTTTTTTTAGGGTATTCTTTAACTGGTTTCTTATATCTTTATATCGTCTTTTATCTTTAGGGTTATAGCTGCTTATATATTTCCTTCTTACTTATTATTGGCTGGCGATAAAAACCGCGTATTATGCGGACTATGTGTATCGCGCATAAGGGCCTAGTTGTAAAACTAGGTAGTGCTCTTTTAGCCCATTTTTAATTACTGCCTAGATCCTTTCTAGTCTATAGTTAATTTCCTTAGGGGTGGCCAATAAGCCTCGCTTATTTGGTATTAGGTAGATTTCTTCTAGGTTTTAAAGTTGTTATTTAACTATATTAAGGAAATTATCTATCTTAAGCTTCCTTATTGCGTATCTTTTACTATTTGGTTATGCTTTAATATCCAAATCTAGCTATATTTAGATAGGGATATAGTCTAAAGCGAATACCTATTCTTTTTTAGGGTTGCACCTTTTAAGTCTTTGGTATAGGCCTTCGTCTATAAATATAAGGTTAATTATACTTCTGGCGGTGCCTTATTGCTATACAGTTGCTCCTAGGGGGGTGGCTAGCTTAAGGCCCTAGATATCTATAGCTCTTAGTAAGCACTCTACCTATTATTTAGCAGCAATATGGATACCCCCCTACTACGGGTAATAGAGGTTTATGTCTCCTAGTAGAATAAACTCTATACCTTTGGTTTCTAGTAAGCTTATTACTAATATAATATTCTTTATTTGCGGGACCCCTTTAACCCTAGGGTTATATATATTAATAATTTATACTGGTCCCCTATATATTTAGATTGTTATAACTGCAATATCTAGGTTAACTGCCTGCTATAACTATAAGGACAGGCTAATAGCCTTGCTAATTATAAAGCATATATATATAGCTGCTTTTGGTTTATATAGGAGCTGGAATCCTTAGGGGCAGTATATTAATTATGTGTAGGTATTATAGTATGGTTCTTATATAGTAAGGATATAGTGTTTTTCTAAGTCTAGACTGTCTAGTAGGGGCCTTACAAGACAGTGGTTTATATTACCGCAGTTATATTATATAATAGATAGGTGGCGGACCCCTAGTAAGGGTCCTTTGTCTCTCCTTTATTCCTTACTTCTTCTGTTTCTACTTTCTCTAGGATATTTAGAACTTCTGTCTTTTGTATTTATACCTTAGTCCCTACTTATTTTATATAGAGCTTTCTGTTCCTATGTCTTGTGTTCCTATTAATACTTCTATATCTAAATCTGTTATTATCTCCGGTTCTTCCCTTATTCTTACTAGTTAGCTATATGCCCTTTATAAGTCAGCTGCAAATATTATATTTACCGCGTTAAGTCTAATTCTTAATTATCCTAGTTTTAAGCTTGCTGTGGCTGTCCATAAGGGTCTACCTACAGGGCGTCCTTTCCTTTATATCCCCTGTAACCCTTATGTCCCTATTCGGTCTGGTAATATTACGTAGCGTCGCTTCTGGCCTATTAAGGCTTGGGATGGCTAGCCTAGCCCCCTAGTATTAAAGGTAGGAAACGCTAGAAAGGCACCTATGTCCTACTAGCTTATTGCCTATTGCTTCTATTTATATAACCTAGTATATAGTTATTCCCGTAGCTGTTAAGCCCTTACCTTTTATCTCCTATATTTAATGCAGTCTTCTCTCTCCTACGCCTTATGTGTGCTTTGGTGGCAGTTTACGCATTTTATTTGGTCTTAATTTAAGCAGTATCTTATATTATAGGGGCCTATATAGTAGCTACAGCATACCTATGCTGCGTATATAGATTGGGTGTGTCCCCATTATATGCAGTAATAGTATTATTCTAGGTATAGTCTGTGGTTATAGAGCCTTGTGTTATATATAAGGCCATTTATAATTATTCCTTTTTAAATAAGAAGTTTTTGCATTCCTAGTATATATGTGCTGATAATAAGGGAGCTATATATTTATCTAGTGTCTTTTTAGTAAGTCTCTAGCAACCCTTATATCCTCTTATTATTCTTATTATATACTTAGTTTACATTTTCCTAACAAAGCCATTAAATTTGGGTAATCTTAAGTCCTAATATAAGGCGTTCCGTTTATCTTACTATCTCCTATATAATTGCCGTGTTGTCTACCTAGCGTCCCTTTTCTACCCTAAGGCTTATGGGAACTGCTAGGACTTCAACTGGGTAATCCTTATAGAGTACTTTTATACTAATGCGTTCTCCTAGCCTGTTCCCTGCCTTTATGGCTTATTCCTTTACCTATTAATCCTTTAGGGTAACTCTAATGTCTCCGCTCTTAAGGTGTTGGACTATAATAGTGTTATAGACCTCTTTACAAATCTCTATAAGGACTTCTGTTTCTAATTATCCCCTAAGCCCCTCTACTTTTTCTATATTTAGTTATATTGTGATTATATACCCGGTTATTATCTTAAGGGGGGTGGGTTCCCTATACTATAGAAGCGCAGCTATGGCAGCCCAGGTGCGGTTCGCCGGTAAAGGGGGGGTTTATTTATTTTTAATTTTACTTAGCCGTTAGAGGATTTAATTAAGGGTTTACTAGAGGGGCGCCTAAGGTTTACTAGACTAGCGGAGCTATTCTACTAGCTGCGTTAGATTATTATAGCTAATAGTTACTCCCCTATAATTCTGGATACTAGACGCGTCTAATAGGCTTTATATTTTATCAGATGCCTTCTTAATAAAGGTATTTCCGCTTTATAGTGTGGTATTCGCCCGTCTTTGTTATGGAGGGCCATTGCTAGGCGTAGTTCTGGCGGTCGCGCGCGAGTACGAACCACCGTCGTTTAACGTGTGCCTCCCCTGCGATGTATGCATCTCAGGGGGATTCTCTAGGTGATTTTCAAGGTTCTTTTGGTTGGTTTTGGTCTTTTTAGGCCAGGTGTAGCAAGAGCTCCTTTTTCTAACTACTTATAATATAATAGTACCTTAATAAGCATCTAGAAAAAGGATTTATTTGCCCTAGTTAATCTCTATTTGCCTTACCCATACTATTTATTAAAAAGCTAGGAGGAGGCTTAAGATTCTATATTAATTATTAAGCTCTAAACGCAATTATAATTTAAAACCAATATCCTATTCCCTTAATTTAAGAAATGCTTAACCGCTTATTAAAGGCACAGTACTTTATAAAGCTTAATATAGTTACTACCTTTAACTAAATCCGTGTCTATAAAGGAGATAAAAAGTATATAGCTTTTTATATATAATGGGGACTCTTTAAATACCTAGTAATACTATTTAGTATAAAGAATAGTCCTGGTACATTTTAGCAATACATTAATAATACGCTTTAAGAATTCCTTAATATATTTGTTACCGCGTATATTAATAATATTTTAATCTATTTGTCTTCGCTTTCTAAACACTAGAAGCATATCTAAATGGTCCTTAAACGCCTATAAGACGCGGGTTTATAATATAATATTAAGAAATATAAGTTCTATATATCTAAAGTTATGTACTTAGGCCTAATTATATCCTATAATAGAATTAAAATGGACCCTAAAAAGGTTACTGCAATTATAAACTAGAAAAGCCCTAGTAATATTATTATTATTTATTGCTTAACGTCCGATTTGGATCCCTATTGGGCCCACGCGGACTACTCCTTATATACATATAGGGAGAAAACTCTATTTAAGAAAACCCCGTGATCCATCTCCCCGCCTTTTGGGGCTCGCTTACAAGTCGCCTATAAGTTACCAGTGGTGCTCTACTACCTTACTTTTTGACCTCCTTAGGAACCACTACTGCCATAACAAACCTACAGACGCGCTAGTATTACACACTGTACTCTACTCCTATAGAGTTATTAGGGGGCGCCTATTACTCGCCCCTTTGCCTTCTATTGCTATTTCCTTTATAACCCAGAATTGGTCTAGCATATTTTAGCTAATAAGCCACTAGGTAGCCGCCTTAAGGCCTTTCTATATTAAGAGCAGTGTATTATAGTTTTCTATGCCAGCTGCTAAGAGCATTGCTTCTTAGCTAGTGTGTAAAGGGCATAACAGTATTACGTGTTTTAGTGTCTATCTTAGCTAGCTATATTTATACCTTAGGCTACCTACTAAAACACCTACCCAGTAAAGCTAATCTTTTAGTCCTATTATTCCTATTCTTAAGAGTGTTGCTATTATATTTTCTATCTTTGTTAGGCCCTCTTGGAGCCCTTAGGTATTTACCCCCTATAGCATTACCTATGCTACGGCTTAGGTTCCCCTTGCCTAAGTCTACCTCTATACCTTTAACTCCTATTTATCTCTCCAGCGTCGGTCCAACTAGTATTATATTGCGGTAGATGGTTTTCCAGTACTCTTTTATACTCTACTTTAGCTCCTTTCTCTTCCTTACTATTATCTTTGCTAGCCTTTTGCGCGTCTCCCTTTCTCCTCTATATAGGCCTAGGCCCTAGTGCCGCACTATTCTTCTTCTACTTTCTCTACCTGTTTTCCTAATATATCTTCCCTACTTTAGGGTTATTAGTTCCTTCTCCTATAGGGCACCCTAGGGTCCCTCTATAGTTTGTTTAGGCGTGTCTTGATATACTTTATAATATTAGAGTTGTGTTCCTTTTACACACTTTGCATTGCATTGGCTTTAATATATAGTTATAGGGGGGGAATATTGGCTTCCTTCTTAAGCAGTGCTGTGGCCGTTTGCTTATACCCGCCTATTATACTCCTAAGGCAGGCTGTTTAGACCTTTTAGAGTGGTTTAAGGAGTAATTTAGGAGGGCCTTTTTTAGTTTCTCTAGTGGCCCAAATACTAGATCTATACATTATAGTTAGCCAGACAACTGCTATATATAGTAGGCGTAACCTCTGGAAGCATAGACCCCATATAGAATTAACGATCCTGGACATAGCAATATACTATGCTTAGCCCTTATAGGCCGCTTGCGCTATATGTGCGCTCTACTAGAGCTTACTATCTACCCACACTCCTAATACCCTTAGGCCTTAAACCGGTTAACCCCTAAAGCCTTAGATATAGATTATATGCTAAAGATCTGCAGATTAGTTATATTTTCTTATAAAATGGATTAGCTGGTATTTCTCTAGTGAGAATTAGACTCTATATCGTCTTGCCTATTCTATATAGGTGTTATAGGCTTTCTCTAGTGTCCTACAGTTCTCTACAGCTGTTGGCCTATATATAATTAGGTTTATGTTATTAATAAAGCCTATCCCCTAGGTCGCCCCTTTCTTAAAGGTATTAAGCAGGTTACTTATAAAGAAGAGGAAGAGTATAGGCGACAGAGGTAATCCTTATAGTATTCCTATTATAACTGCAATAGGGGGGCTCTAGTATCTACTAAAAACCAATAATGTTTCTTTCTAGCCTATAAATCCTTAAATAAATTAAATAATCTATTCTAAGAAGCCCTTTGCCCTAAGGATATATAGGAGACGCTTATAGGGTATATTGTTATAGGCGCCGCTAATATCTAGGCTAAGTATTAATACTATAAAGTCCTTTTGCATAGCCCATATAGTTTTAATGGTAGCAGCGAGTAGTGTAAGTGCTAATAGCGTTAAGCAATTCTTTCTTGCCCCTATTTAGCTTTGTGGTAGTAGGGCGTATTTCTCTACTATATCTACTATATGGTCCGCTATAACCTTTTCTAAGATCTTGCTTAGGGTGTTTTCTAAGGCAATAGGGCGGTAGCTTCCTGGGATTAAGTAGTCTGCTTTACCTTCTTTTCGTAAAATAACTATTATTATAGATCTTCCAAGTTACGGGTAATAGCCTATTATAAAGCATGCTCTAGCTACATCTATAAGCCAAGGTACTATAAGTGGTCTATAGGTCTTTAGGGCTTTGTTTAGGATCCCATCTAGTCCTAGTGCTATATTGTTTAAAAGGCGGCTAATAGTTTTAGCCATTTCTTCAGTTGTTATGTCGCTGTTAACCCTTAGGCAAGTCACCGGTGTTTTACTAGTAATGTCACTAAGGTCTGCTAGAGCCAGTTAAAGGAAAAATCTTTCTATAAGGATCTTTACCTTCTTATTATTATTACTTATAGCCTATAGTTCGCCTACTCTTTGTAGGGGTAGTAGGTGTGGATCTTCTACTAGGCGTCCTGCCTTTTTCTTTACCTATTTCGCTATAGTCTAAAGGCCCTTATTATAGGGGAGACCTAGGTTAGTAATGTGTTCGTTTATAAACTATCTTTAGTTATTCCTTGCTTCTTTTCTTAGGGTATTCTTTAGCTGGTTTCTTGTGTCTTTATATTGTCTCTTGTCCTTAGAATCGTGGCTACTTATATATTTCCTCCTTGCTTGTTATTGGCTAGCTATAAGGGCCGCGCACTATATAGACCATGCGTGTCACGCGTAGGGGCCTGGTTTTAAAACTAGGTAGTGCTCTTTTAGCCTACTTTTAATTGCTGCCTAGATCCTTTCTAGTCTTTAATTAATTTCCTTAGGGGTAGCTAATGAGCCTTACTTATTTGGTATTAGGTGGATTTCTTCTAGGTCTTAGAGTTGTTGTTTAATTATATTAAGAAAGCTATCTACGTTAAGCTTCCTTATTGCGTATCTTTTGCCATTTGGTTGCGCCTTAATGTCCAGATCTAGTTATATCTAGATAGGGATATAGTCTGAGGTAAGTGCCCATTCTTCTTTAGGGGAGCACCTTTTAAGTCTCTGGTATAGGTTTTTGTCCATAATCGTGAGGTTAATTATACTTTTGGCAGTACCCTATTGCCATATAATTGCACCTGGGGGGGTAGCTAGCTTAAGGCCCCTGTTATCTATAGCTCTTAGTAGGCACTCTACCTGTTAATTAGCAGCAATATGGATGCCCCCCAGCCCTAGTAATATATAAGACATTTAAGGATTTCTAGGATTTGCAAATTTCTATTATTAATTTATTAATTAGTTTTTAAAAATTGCCTAACTATTAGTAAACCTAATAAGGAAAAATATATAATTTAAATAGACTGCTAGATGCAAATAAGCTTTTAATAACTTAAAATAACGCTTTATAACCGCTTTAATTCTTACCCACTTTAACTTTAACCTTAAATATGTTGTTAAAATAGACTTATCTAATTATGCCCTAGGGGGAGTATTATTGTAATATAATAAGAACAGTAAGCTGCGCCTAGTAGCCTTTCCTTTCTAAAAGCTTGCCCCTACTAAATTAAACTATAAAATATATAATAAAGAACTGCTTACAATTATTAGATATTTTAAATAGTGGCGCCCTAAGCTTAAAGGATTATTGTTCCTAATACGCGTGTTAATAGACTATAAAAACCTATAGTACTTTATAACTATAAAGCAATTAACGCAGCGCTAGATTTATTGAGCTAAATACCTCTTATAATTTAATTTTAAGATTATATACTAACTAGGTAAACTTAATTAGAAGCCTAATATATTAATATAATAATTATAAGACCTACCTATAAATGCTTTAGATGAATGGATTATAAATTAATTATAGATCTTACTGCCCCCTAAACGCTTTAAAAAACTGCGCCCTATATTCCTAAATATGGAACTTAAAAGAAATAAATTAGAAATTAATAAATGGGATGTCACGGGACGTAGGCAATGGCTATAGAGCGTATATATTTAAGGAGTCTACAAGACATTACGCGATCAATCGTAAGGATCAAGGGCGTAGGAAGGTAATATACTACGTATGGCTGACGTAAGCTGTACGCGAAGCGTACGCAAGGGTATGGGGTTCCGCTAGGGAGTCTCCCATAGAGGCTCCTATAGCGGCGTTCCGTGACACTACCCCCCCTCTTATAGAGGCGGAGCTCTGGCGACGCTGTGGTTACTATATACATATAGAAGGAACGCTTAAGGTATAGAGAAGGAAAAGAAATAACGCTAAAGGGGTTAGTAGTGTGGAGTTCTGCCGGCTCTAATCATTAAATAGACTAATTAGGATTTTCCATCCCCGGGATAGAAAATCGCTATTGGCTTAGTGGAAGGCGGTAAGCTAAACTAATATCTTTACAGTCCGCAGCGTTATTGCGTGATAAGGCTTGGCACCCAAGAATTTGATTAATTAGATAACTTTAACTGGCGGTTAAAGTTCCTGGACATCTTAACGATTTTTTAGTTATATAATGGCAATCTATGGCAATCTAACGGCAATTTGCCCTTACATAGCAGTGTATAATAATTGAACTCTATAAGGGCTCCTATAGAGGATTAGGTACGAAATCTCTACTTAGGCCTAGTTTCTGTGGATTTGCGTAGTAAAAGTCACTAATTAGGTCCTTTGCATTTTTAAAGTCTTTCTATAGTTGCCATTCTGGCTAATCTATGTCGAATCCTATATAGATAGCTCTATAGTAGAGCCGCCGTCCTCTGCCTTTGCTAAAGTATTTAGAGTTAATAATTTATTTAATGGTCCACTCCTCGTGGTTCTCGTCTTCGTTCTCATCTCGGATTAGTACTAGTAGGGGTTTAGGCTGTATCTGTCCCAGTAAGGGGTTAGGCTGATAAAGGTATAGTAGCTATAGATAAAATATAGGCTATATCCCGCGGGTGGCTAGGGCCGGCGGGAGCTCTAGCTTATATGCGGCTCCCCTATTAATAACTCATTTAATCTAATAGGGGCCGAGGTTCTTATAATTAAGTAACTTTATAGGCCTTTATATAGAGATATTGCGTGCATCTAGCTATACCTAGTCGCCAACACACATCTCCGGTGGTGGCGTTCTATAATAGTCGGCGAAGTAGGCCTGCTTTGCTTAAGCCCAGGCCATTTCTCCCCTATAGTAGTTGAGTAGATTTTTTATGTGGTCTGCATACTGGTCAGTAAGTAGCATCTTAAGGCGTTTTCTATATAGCAGTTTCTTATTAATAGGTTCTAGTGGCTCTATGCTAAATTAGGGGTGATAACCCTTATTTATAAAGAACGGAGTAAGTCCTATAGTAGCTAAGATATAGTTATTGGCTGCAAACTTACCCAGTAGGAGGTGATCTACCTAGTTGTTCTGGCCGTAGGCAACAACCTATTATAAGTACGCCTTTATACTGGCGTTGGCGTTTTCTAGCTATCCCGCAGTTTTGTAGTAGAAGGATATAGACATCTTAACGGAGATACTAAGACGTTAATAGATCCGTCTCTATAGGTCAGAGTTAAATTGCGTGCCCTAGTCGGACGTAATGGAGTTAGGTATCCCATATAGTTAGTAGACTTCGCAAAGAAAAGCGTCTGCGACATCGTTAACGGCTATGCCTTTGGTTAGGACGTAGTGACGTTCCTTTATAAGTCGGTATATTATTATCAGGATATTCTTGTAGGTATAACCGTGCCGTTTATAGGGTGGTAGGTTAGTAACAAAGTCTATAGCTATATCTACCCACCGCCGTATAGGGATTGGTAGCGGGTGCAGTAGTCCTTAATACTTAGTGCGAAAGGCCTTGGCGCGCTTGCAGCCGTAGTAGGCGCTTATAAAGCGTTTAACTAAGTCTATTATCTTAGGCTAGAAGTAGTATTGGCTAAGGAGTTTATAAGTTCCTTCTCTACCTAGGTAACCGCTTAACCGGAGGTTATAGGCCATCTGGATTAGTTGCTGTTATAGGTCTTCTAAATTAGGGACAAATAGACGGCCTCTATAGTAGAGTCTGTTCTTCTTTACTTCTAAGGCTATTATATTGATTTGGCCTAAGTTTCGGAGGCTAGTAGGTGGCTTATAGGCGCTAGTAGTTTTCGCGGCAATAAGTTGGTGTAATAACGGGTCAATAGAGATGTTATATACAGCAGCAATAAGCTTGTTAATTTCGGGGGGCGGCTTTAAGTCTATAGCATAAAGCTAAGGTGCGGATGGTTCTATTATAGGTAGTATATTAGGGGCCAGGTTTCTTGCTTTTAAGATTATCTACTGTTGGAACTAATTACGGGGGTTGTCCTCTAACTAAGGAAAATCTTGCAAGCGGCGTATTAGGCTATTAGGTTTTATATCTTATACTCCCAGCCTATATACGATTTTAAAGTTAAAACTAGAGAGGAACTTGTTCCAACGTACTTAGCGTCAGTTTAGCTGCTTTATAGTTATAAAGTATTTAAGGTTGCGATGATCCGTAAGGACTTTAGTTAGCTAGTTAGGTTCTACTAAAGAGAGTTCCGGTTAGAATTCTTTAAACGCTTATATAATTATAAGGAGTTCTTTGTTATAGATCTCATAGTTACACTCTTATAGTATAAGCTTAGACGAGTAGAATGCGACTAGGTAGAAAAGACTGTTATTACCTATTTAGGAGAGGACGCCTGCGTTAATATAGTCTAAGGAGTCGGTTTTAAGATAGAGTTGTCGTCCTGGTATAAAGTAAGCTAAGATAGGTGCTTTAGTAAAGGCATTTTTAAGGTCTTAGAACGCCTTCTTATAGTTAGGCGTCTAGGTAAAGCATAGGTGCGTTTTTCTTCCTTTTACAGAAAGGCCCTTTATTCGCATTATTGCTGTAAGTGGTGCTACTACGCCTAAGAAGTTGTATATAAATTTCCAATAGAAGTTAGCGAAACTAAGGAAGGCTTATACGTCCTTAATACAGTTAGGGGCTTACTATTTAGTAATTATACATACCTTCTTGGGGTCTATATGGACACCCTTAGTAGTAATAATTAGTCCAAGGTATTTTACTTCTATAACTAAGAATTTGCACTTCTTTAAATTAATATAGAGTCCTGCTTCCCTAAGGCGCTATAGGACCTTTCGAACGTGCTTAATATACTTAGAAGGGTTGTCGCTATAAATAAATATATTGTCCAGGTACGCCGAGCAGAAGACGTTAAGGTAGTCCCATAAGGCGTTATTAATGTAGCTTTAGAAGGTGCCTAGGCCGTTGCACACGCTAAAGGGCATAATGGTATATTCAAATTGGCCGAAGCGTAATGCGAATATAGTTTTCTATTTGTCGCCTTCCTATATTTAGAGATAGTTAAAGGCGGCAATAATATTAAGCTTGGTATAGATTTTGGCTTAACTAAGCTGCTTAAGGGTCTTACGTATAAGCGGTACTAGGTATCGGTTCTTAATTGTAATAGCGTTAAGTCCTCTATAGTTAACGCAGAATTGGATACCTCCTCCAGGCTTCTTAGCAAGAAGGATAGAGGCGGCTGCTAGTAATATACTAGAACGAATAAACCCTTTATTAAGGTGCTCATCAATATACTTTTTTATAACTAGAAGTTCATCTTTTAATATTAAGTAGGGTCTCTTATAAGGTGGCATTTTTCCTTATTTAATGTTAATGGCATAGTCATTAGGTTAATGTGGGGGAAGTATATTTACGCCCTTTTATAAGCACATGTTGATAAAGTTGTGGTACCTCTTAGGGAGGAGCTTGCGGAGTTCCTTATTAGTAAGTCCCTTTTTAAGCTTTATAAACTTCTTAAAGTCCGAGGTTAAGAGTTTATTAAGTTCTATAGGCGTGTTGTCCTCTAGGAGGTCCACCAGATCTATCCTATTACTATAGAGGACGTGATCCTGTTCTTTATTAAGTTTATATAGCCGTAAGTGGGAGGCTGCTATAACAACCCAGCTCTTCCTTCGTGCTATGTGATAGAAGGCTACGGCACTAACGTGGTAACAGTTGGTCGTGGGTAGTATAATTAGAGGTTCTTTGGGTTAATATCCTAGGGAGTAGGTAAAGGCGGCTAGGCTATACCCTAGGCAGGTCTCTCTGTAGTAGTTAGAGTTAAAGGTTACTTCTCTTTTCTTCTAGTCAATAATAGGGTTATGCTGCTCGAGCCAGTTCATTCTAAGGATAATAGGGTAATTAGTAAGTGGTGTAACGTAGGCCTAGAGCTCTTCTTAGTGTCCGTTTATATCCAGGTAGAGTTATGCTATATAAGTAATCTTTTATGCAGTATAACTACCGTTAGCGAGTTGTAGGGCGCGGGCTTTAATAAGGGGTAAGGTTGGTAGGTTATATTTACGCACAAATTAGGTATCTATAAATTTATTAGTAGCTCCGCAGTCAATTATAAAATGGTCTTTATATTATTTTTTAGCAGTTGTTCCTATTATAGGTAAAACTATCTGTTTCTGTCCGTCCATTCTTACTAAGTCATCTATTGAGTAGGCTAATATGTAGATCCCTCTATTATTAGAGTGTTCTAGCTCGCGACTTAGGGCTAGGACTAAGTATTTCCTACTACTTCCGCTACTGCTGCTTCTTTATCTTATACGGTAACGGTGCATAGCAAGGTATTCAGTGTTTAAGGTATAAAGTTAGGTGTTAGGCGGCGATTACCGAACCTAGCTATTAGGCAGTTTAGGTTTTCGCAATAATAGCCTTCTTAACGGCATCTATAGCAGCACCCTAGCTTCTAAAGTAGCTCACGCTCTCCATCTAGGAGTTTACGTGGGAAGGTTGGAATAGAGAGGTTAATATTGGCTCCGGTAATAGTATTAGTAGTAGGCGTCGGTGACCTAGTGTATATAGGTGTGGTTGGTCCGGAGGGCTTTTATATAGGAGCCTTTAGGCGAGGGTTAGTAATAAAGATTTAATTTAGCCGTTATTTAATCTTCCGTAGGGCTGCCACTATACTGTAAATGTTATTGTAATTGTAACTAGCGGCAGCGTGACTAAGATAATAGGTAACCTTTTTAAGGAGGTCTTCCTAGTCTTTAGCGTTATCTTAGAAGAGGACTCCAGTGTATTCCTAGAACTTAATATAGAACTCGTTAAATAACTTAGTAGGACTTATCTTTAGGGCGCGTAGTTTGGCTTAACTAGTGGCTACTAGGTCGTGGTTGTGATATATTAGGTTAAGATTATTAAGGACCTTATAGTGGGACTGCCACTTCTAAGGGCTATTAGTCTCCTATTAGGCGAAGAGTCTGTTAAATAGGGTACCCTTTATACGCCCAATAATATAACTAATCTTGGTATCCTCCCTAGGAAAAAGGCAGGCGCTTTAGGTTAGTTTCTCGCGGATTTATATCTTCTAGTGGCTATATTCCTTGCGGTCTCCCTAAAAGACTAGGGGATTAGGGTATTGTGTATTAGACCCCACAATTATGGCTTAAGTTTAGTCGCTGTTATAGGGGTTGTCCCTATTAGGTAAAGCTGCTTAACGCTAACTTTCGGCTAAGTGTTGGGTGGGTAAGGTTGCCAGAGGCATAGGGACTTGGGTGGTATAGTGCGTAGTAGGGAGGTGCTTAGTATTGTTACGGATATGCTTATTAAGCTAAGACTATAGGTATTTAATTATGCCCTCCTTCTTAGTAACCTGGGTAATAAGTACAATCTTAGCTTTCTTTAATCGTTAAACGTCGCGCTTAGATATATGGAGGTCATCTTTAGTCTCTTAGCGTATATTATTAGCAAGTGCCTCACTAGCTTGTAAGTCTTGGATAATATTATAATCTTAGGCAGCACGCAGTTCAGCTTATATAAGCTTTAGGTAGTAGTTCTATAGAAGGCGGTAGTATTTATTAGGTTCTTGTGCTACCATTTATATAAATATCTTGGCGTCTCGTATTTCAATCTTAATAGGTAGCTGCCCTTCTGGTTGCTTTTCCGTGGCTATATAATTAATAAAGGATAAGACGTCGCCGGTGTCTATTTTATTAAGGTTGTCGCTGTGGCCACCTATACTAATAGGGGTGTACCTATCCTACTAGGCTGGTTGACTCTTATCGTCTTTAAGGTAGTGCTGGGTGCTTAGGGGTACTTATAGTTATAACTCTTCTAAGCCGCTAGGCTTGCCCTTAGGGGTTAAGGCTAGGGTTAATAAATTAAATTCTCCTGGGATTAATTGGCGTTATAGGTTAGGTTAAGGTATTAGGTTGCTCTTTAGGCTTAATATAGTGGCTAGTAAGGAATATCGTCTTACTATTATAGCGCGGAGGTTGCTTATAGACACGCTGCTTCTAGCAGCGCCTGTAGTATTATAGAGACGTAGAATTGGTTATAGGCTAGGTGTTAGTGGTAAAAAAAAAGGGCGCAACGTAATGTCACGGGACGTAGGTAATAGCTACAGAGCGTATGTATTTGAGGAGTCTACAAGACATTGCGCGATTGATTGTAAGGATTAAGGGCGTAGGAAGGTGATATACTACGCGTGGCTGACGTAAGCTGTACGCAAAGCGTATGCGAGGGCACGGGGTTCCGCTAGGGAGTCTCCCATAGAGGCTCCTGCGGCGGCGTTCCGTGATATAGGAAATAGAAATTAATAAGCTAATAGAATATAAATATAAGAATAATATATAGATAATTAATATAATAAAAGCAATTTAAATAGGAAAATGATAGTATAAGGATATTATACTTACTAAATACGAAATCTAAAATAATTAATTATACTATTAATAGAAGATAGTAGTTCTAAATTCCAAACCTTTATAATTTAAGATACTTAAATTTGTATACAACTTCCCTATAGTAGGACATCCTGGCCGTATAAAGACTTATAAAATTGTTTAACAAGTATATTACTAGCCTATAATGCACAACTATATATAAAAATACGTTTAAGTATACAGAATGTGCGTGCGTAGAAAGACCTCTTATATAAAAAAGCAAGGAGTACTTTAACCGCTACTAGTTCCAATATAAAGATAGTATGATATCTTAATTAACTTTATAGTTGACTTGCCTAGTAGTAATAGGTTTATAAATATTATAGTAGTAGTTAACCGTCTTATAAAAATGCAATATATAATTCCTATAGACTTAATTAATATAATATTAGTAGCTAAATGTTTTATTAAGCACGTCTTTAAGCTATATAGACTTCCTAATATAATAATATCTAACCGTAGAAGCCAGTTTGTTTTAGACTTCTGGCAAGCTTTATACAAACAATTAAGTATTTAAATATAACTCTTAACTATATTTTATCTAGAGATAGATAGCTAAACTAAAATTATAAACATGATTATAGAATAATACTTATAAATGTACTACTCCTACCTGCAAAATAACTAGGAAAAATGGCTGCCTTTAGCTAAGTTTACAGCAAATAATAAAATTAACGTATTAATAGGTATAATGCCATTTTATGTAACCTACAGACAAGACCCTTAACTTAGATTTAAACTATAACCTAAAATTAATATAATAGGACCCACAATTAAACGGATTTAGTTAATTAATATATATAACTTTACTAATTAAATAAAGCAGTTAATAGAACTATTATAAAGTAAATTAATATACGCTTAAATGTTATAGGAATAGTATATAAATAAAGGACGAGCTTCTATATGGGACTTTAAGAAAGGTAATATAGCTTACCTAAATATATAAAACCTAAAGACTTAACAGCCCTTAAAGAAACTTAATTAGAAGTTTATAGGCCTATACTAAATTAAGAAGAAACTAAGCCTATATGCCTATAAGCTTAAACTACTAACTAAAATAAAAATATACCTAACGTTTTATATAAGCTTATTGCAATCTTTAAAAGATAATCCTATAACTTATAAAGTACCGCTGCTACCTCCTATAATTGTTAATAACGGTAATAGTTCTTACTTTATTAACTTAATTAACAATATATAATAAAAACTATAATCTAAATAATTTAAACTTCTTATTAAGTGGGAAGGATATAAAATATAAACCTAGAAAACCTATAACTAGATTAAGGCTAACGCGCCTACCTTAGTAAAAGAATTCTATAAAGACTATTCTTTACAGCCTACTCTAGCTGGATAGATATAATATAAAGGTAAATAATTACCACCTAACATAAATACATAAAATATAATAGCAGGAAACTTGAAATTAAAAAGAACTTAAAATATATTATAATACTTATAACGTAATAAGTTATAAGTTCTTAATTAAATTAAATTATTTTAGACCTTTAGCTAAAGGGGGGGGGGTACTATAACGGGACTAGCCCAGTTATAGTAGGAATGTCTTAGTGAAATACTTAACAGATAAATTCCAATGCTTTAATTAAATTCTGCTAAATTCTGCCAAGTTAATTAAATTCTACTAAATTCCGTAAACTTAATTAAATTCCACTAAATTCCACTAATATAATGGAATTTGGTTAAAACTTATTAAAACCCGCATGTATATATGCCCACGCGTCTGCTGCCAAGACTCCCAAATATTTAGTTATAAGCTTTCTATATTCCTTTCTCTTCTTTACGCAACGTCTTGTACTCTGCAAGAGCTATATACCCATAGATTTAGATAGAATTTATATTGTTCCTTCGAATCTTCCCCAAAGCCTCTTCGCGCCCTTATAATTGTCTTTAAGCCTAAAGCATATAAGAGACTCTAAAGGAGATCCTAGAAAGCCTTACTGCCTTATAAAATAGCCTAGCCTCCCCTTTATAAAGCCTTAGTTAACCCATTTACTTAACCAAATACAATATACTAGAGAGTATAGATATAATAATAAAGCAATTAAAGTCCGTTAAGCTCCCTAACCCCCTACTATTATTAGACGGTATAGACCTAACCTTTAAAAACTAGAGAATCCAAGTGCAAGAAAAGCTTTATATTAACTATAACCATTTCCCCTCTAAAGAAGCTAAAATGCTCTACCTCTTTGGTTAAATCATTGGGGACGCCTAGCAACACCTTTAGGCTAAGTTTAAGGACAAGTTACCTGTTTAGTTTATATCTGTTAATAAGATAATATAGCATCTAGCTGCTATCTATATTAATCCAAATAAAGTACGGGATGCCTATTATGACTATAATCGCCTAATAATAAAATTAAACTAATCCTTTACTAAGTTCTAGACTTAATTCTTATACCTAGCAGGCAAAGGCCAGGTTCTCCCTAAGAACTATTATTTAGACCTATACAACAAGCTAACAGTCTAACTACAAGAGAAGATTGCGGTAGCCTTAAATAACCTACTAACCTACTAAAAACTCGCAGCCTAATGTTTATTGCTAGATTTAGAACTAAAATTAATTAATACTCGCTCTAATTAACTAAAGCAGCCCTATAGCAACTGTAACCTATCCGCTATACTAATAGGAGCTAGCGTTAGAAGACAAACTATAACCACCCTTACACTAAAAGCGGTTATGACTGCCTACCTATAAACCTCATCCGACTCGCTATATACTATACCTTTAACCAATGCTTATCGCAACACCCTAATTAACCCTACCATAGTCACGTGCTTTAATTGTGGAAAGAATAGTTACTTTACTATATCCTGCCCAGAGCTAAAGGATATAGGTAATATTAAGGAGATAGAGGAAGAAGAAACGTCTAACGAGTTAGGAAAAGAAGAACCCTAGGGAAAGACTCCCCCCTAGGGTATCCTATTAATCTTAAAAAGATTAATCTAAGTTAGCTAATAGGTAGAAAACACTTTATAGTTCTATATATATTATCTTAAAATAGATATAGAGTTAATATAACTGCCCTTGTTAACACTAAAGCAAATAGCTTTGCCTTTATAAACACTACTTATGTAAGTGATATTGCTAAGTTCTTAAATATAAATGCTACCCAACTAAAGAAGCCTATTTAAGTAAAAGGCTATAACAGCCAAGCCGGCAATCCGGTTACCTATATCTTAAAGCTATATATTGCTATTAATGGACAACGCCAGTTTAGCATCCCCTTCTGCATCCTAGACCTAGGATCCTATAATATAATCCTTAGTTAAAAATAGATGTCCTACTTTAATATTTGGCTAAATATACAACAAAGACAGTTTGTCTGGCTGGAGAATAGACTAAAACTACCCTCCTTTGTTAGAGAAATTCGGACTAACTATAAGACATTAGCCGTGAAGGCTGACCCTACCTATTAATGGGATGTTAGGGACCGCGACCTAGCCTTTGCCTAAGAAGATGCCTGCCACAAGGCCGGTAGGAACTCCGTACTAACGATAATACTCCCCTAAAATACTGTAGTTAAGGAGGACTCTACTTATAGAAGTGGAACGGATAGTAATGTAGATAACTTCTAAATTACGGAGATCTAACTAATGTGGAAGAGGACGTACTAATAGAATATAAAGGATAACCTTTAGAAGATATAACAAGAGCTAAGGGGAGTAAGGATAACGCCAATGCGCTAAGGGCCCCTAAGGCTACGGACACCCCTACTATCACACAACTCCCCTATAGTAGACATTACGGCAATTAGTGCTATAGGTTTTTACTTTAATATATATCGGAAGGATAATAAGGTCTTTATAACTAGCTTATATAAAATTAACTAGATTATTAGTAAGAAGGAAGAAGGACTAGTAGAGGAAACTAATAAGGAGCTAGTTAAGCACCTCCTCCCTACTTACCTCTTAAACCATAGAGACGCATTCTTAAAGGCAGCTTTAGATATACTACCCCCCTACTAAACCTATAATTATAAGATTTAATTAGAGGCTAATAACTCTTTAGGCTATAGGCCCCTTTACTAGCAAACTATAGAGGAACTAAACGCAATAAAGTAGTACTTAGTCGATAACCTCCATAAAGGGTTTATTAAGCTAAGTTAGGCTCCTTTTACCTCCCCCATCCTATTTATAAAAAAGCCCAATAAAAGCCTTTATTTTTGCATTAACTATTAGAAACTAAACGCTATTACTTAAAAGGACTATTACCCTCTCCCCTTAATTAATAAGACTCTTATACGCCTAAGCTAAGCTAAAATCTTTACTAAGTTTAATGTCCGGTAAGCTTTTTACTGAATTAGGATAGACCCTATATTAGAAGATCTAATAACGTTCCGTACCCGTTACAGTTCTTATAAATATAAAGTCCTTTCTTTTAGGCTGATGAATGGGCTAGCTATATACCAACGGTATATAAATAATGTTCTTTTTAATTACCTTAATAAGTTCTGTATAGTATACCTAGACGATATTCTTATATACTTAGACAATAAACTTAAGCACTAGGTTTATGTTAAGAAGGTCCTAAAGAGGCTGCGGAATGCAGGCCTATAAGTTAATATTAAGAAATGCAAATTCAGAGTAAAACGCATAAAGTACCTTAGGTTTATCGTTAGTATAGAAGAAATTAAAGTTAACTCTAAGAAGGTTGAAGCAATTTATAACTGGAAACTACCTTATACTATAAAGGGCATCCAGTCCTTTCTTGGCTTTTATAATTTCTACTATTAGTTTATCTATAATTATAGGGTTATAACTAAGCCTCTAGTACAACTAACAAGGAATAATATGCCTTTTATTTTTAATAATAACTATATAAAAGCCTTTAAGGAGTTAAAAAACCAACTTATCTCCTCCCTAATTCTCTATTACTATAACCTAGACCTGGAATTAATGTTGGAAACAGACATATCTAATGGAGTAGTAGCGGGGGTCCTCTTATAGCTATACCTAGATGGCGAGTAGTATCCTATTACGTTCTTCTTAAAGATAATAGCCCTAGCTAAGTATAACTATAAGGTGCACAATAAGGAAATGCTGGCTATTATACAATTATTATCCTAGTGGCGTATAGAGCTTAAAAGCACGGACTCTTAGATTAAAGTCTATACTAATTATAAAGCCCTTAAGTATTTTATAACAATAAAGCAGCTTACCGGTTAATAGGCCTAGTGGGCTAAAATACTCTCCTAATTCTTCTTTACAATTATATACCACCCCAGTAAACAGAATTCTAAGGCTAATGCTCTAACCCGGAGAGAACAGGACGTGGAGCCATAAGATAAGCTAAAGGCTCAGCACTAGATATGTGCCCTCCTCCGTCCCAAACAGCTCGACCTATATATCCTTAAGGAACTAAGCTCTAAATAAAATAAGCTAGCGCCTATAGAAGGAGAGATCCTAAATAAACCTATAGGACTAATTAACCGTATCCTAATTATAAACCGCATAGCTAAATCCCTAAAAGCCCTCTGCGACTAAGCTATAAAAGGCAACCCTAATTTAGAAATGGAAGACCATCGGGAAAATATGGTACCCTACCAATGGCCTCAATGGTTGGTGGTTGACGCAATTGGCGCGCAGTTGAGGGCATTTGGCAACTCGACCGACTAGCCTATGTCGTATTTTTTTGACACGCAGCCT